>Ga0315284_10000023_pt1 | contig 242817 bp, 207 predicted proteins | sample YL17G09_16_MG_FD_203696 | JGI IMG/M metagenome (GOLD analysis project Ga0315284, IMG submission 203696) | Sediment microbial communities from Yellowstone Lake, YNP, Wyoming, USA - YL17G09_16 | ecosystem: Environmental > Aquatic > Freshwater > Lake > Sediment | place: USA: Wyoming | collected... | reverse complement strand
AACTCTTTCAAATTCGGAAAAAGTAAAACAGTTGATAAATTTTAAACCCGAACCAGTTTGGAATCAAGAAAATAAAAAATATGAATATGTTCGTGAATGTGGACCAATACGTGAAAAAGTTAAAATGTATAAACCAAAATATTTAGAAAAATTACGTGATAATGATAGTAGAAAAACAAGTCTTACAGAAGACGAAAAATCTATGATTGAACACAAAATAGAAGTTGAAAAAATGTTGAAACTTGATTGTCCAAATAGTAAAAATGGGTTTATAATACTCGGACACGACCACTATGATTCTGAAGAACAAGTCTGTGGGTATACTAAAAACTTTTCTGAAGCACACACTATAGCGCTGGAAGCAGTAACAACTGGACAACACCGAATAAAAGAACACGACTATGATAATGAACAATGTGCTTTTGATTATTCTAGAATCGTAGATCTAGATACACGATTACCGATTGGTACAAAAATAATAGGATATTACTTTGGTGAAGATATTGTAAAAAACCTAAATTGGAATAATGAAGAAATAAAAAAATTGGAAGAAGAACTAGCAATTTTAGAAGAAGAAATACTAAAAGCAGTTTTTGATGAACTAGCAAAAATATAATATTTTACAATAAAAAGTATAACATAAAAATAAAAAAATACACATTAAATTAAATTAAATTAAATTAATAGTCGGACTTTACCTTCTTAAAAGTCCTTATACAAAATAATAATATATATATTAATAATGTTGTTCGCTATGTCCAATCCGATACACTTTGGCGCCTTTAGATAGTCCACGAATCCGTTCATCTATCGTACTCTTTGTTCCAACGATATATTCTTCTGGTAGCTTGACTTCGGAAAACTCTGAATTAGAGTAGAACCCGCTCTCGGTTATAACCAACTTGGCGTCTGGTGGCAACTTGCTTAGTGCCGCAATCATCTCTGCTGCCGTAATAGTCTTTATAGTTGTATAATCATCCTTGCTTTCGTCATACTTCGGGTTCTCAATAATTTCCACCTTCTTTATCGTATATCTGTATTCGTGTGGTCCGACTCCTCCCTTAGGACAATTATACCTACAATATTCAGACCCTTCAACGTTCACTTCAGGCACGGGTAAGTGGTTCGCCCATTTATACAATTTCAAATACTCATCCTTTAATTCGCCAAGAGGGCGAGAATCATATCTATCCGGTACAGCAATATTCATCTTTACTATCTTCTTCTTGTATTCACATTCTTCGCTTGAGCAATATCCGTCGTGATCATTTGTCTCTAGTTGTGCTGTAATTCTGGCGAGAAACGGCTGCTTTTGTAGTTCTTTATAAGTTGGTTTTACAATAGCCTCAGTCTGGGTTCCCATAGATTTCTCTAGTCTCATTTCAAGCAATTTCTGTGCCTGGCGTTTATCATGTTCTTCAATTCTCAGTTCTCTATTATATTCTTCCATTCTTTTTTTATAGTCTTCCATGCTCTGTTTGTATTCTTCGGATTCAAAATATTCTGCGGGTCTATCACGATTGCGGATTCGTCTACCTCCTTTTGCATTAGGGTTAGCGTTAGCGTTCATTGTTTAAAGTTAAGTTAATTTAAAAGTTTGTTAAGTTTAAACGAAGTGGGTTAATATATTTATAAAACAACTTAAAGAGACAAAAAGCAATTCAATTTTTTATTTTACATAAAAATAAAAAAGATACAAAATATACAAACATTTATTTACCTTTTAGTAGGTTTGGTGACTGTGTCCAATACAATATACTTGGGTTCCTTTGGGCAGGTCTGTTTCACCCATTTTGTTTGTACCAACTATATATGGCTTTGGTAACAATATTCGAGCAAACTCCCGTCTAGAGTAGTAGCCTGTCTCGGTCATCACTAACTTAGCATCTGGTGGTAACTTGCTTAATGCTTCAATCATCTCTGCTACATTAATCGTCACAACTGGTCGCTTATAGGCACCACCATCACGATTATAGTAACCATATTCGTCATCGTAATCGTCATTGCCTGGCCAACTTACTTCCTCGGCATTTTTGTCCACTACTTCTTCCAAATCTTTTTTCGCATGTTCTTCCCTCTCATCTGGTGATGGATCACACGCACCGCAATATGATCTACCATCAACAACCCTGATATATTCGGCAGGCTTCACTCTCTTGGCTTCTTCGTTATTAGTGGTCATTGTTTAAAGTTGGGTTTGGTTTGTTATATATTTATAAAACAACTTAAAGACAATGAAAGGCATTTCAATTTTTTATTCAGCGGCCACCATGTGTTGACTTCTGTATTCTATAATTATTCGGAATGCCAAATCACCAAAGCTTAGAAATACATTATTCGTTATTAAAATAATAAAATTGCTATCATTTTTCATTATACTTAATGAATAGATCAATAGTCCAAATAATACTATTTGATACGTGTAACTGTAAATCAAGCACTCTTCTATTTTGTCAATGTTATTTTTTGAATACATTAAAATACCATAATTAAAAAATAATTTTCCAAAATAAAACAATATTAATACTTGGAACGCCTCGTTGATATTTGGTAGAACACAATATCTTGAAACAACTATATTGATAACATTCATTATTGAATTGGATAAAATATGAATCATTAATATTAGTGTAAAATTTGTGACTTGTAAAATTTGTGGTTGCTGTACTAATGGTATTATAACTTGTACTTGTAAAGGTATTTCGTAATTGCTTTTGCAATGCGGGCAAAAATTTTTGTTTTGACCCGAGTTTAGCAGTAATAATATACAGCCTATATGGTATACTGAATTCGCACACTTACACGGTAACATTACGTGTTGATTTGCTTCTAGATCAAACGGTTCTAAGCATATCAAACACTCCTTCTCTTTTATAAACTCCGGTTCTGGCTTTTCAAAACTTTGTAAAATGGATATTATATGATTATTCATTATATTACCTAGGTATTATCTTTTTATAATGTAATATAATATTATTTGTAAAAATGTTTTGTTTGGTAAATATATTTATTGGCCAGTAAATATATTTATTTTGTTTTTGGAATTTAAGCCTTTGAACAGACAAACAGACTGAACTTCTCAACCGATGACCTTTTAGAATCTATTTGGAACCCAGATTCTTCCAATAGTTTTTTTAGTTTATCGGCTGGCTGACCGCCTTCATCACTTTCGCTTTCGCTTTCAGTCGCTACGCTTGTCCATCGCTTCGTCGCTTCCATAATATACAACTTACCGCCACTTTCCAAAATGCGGTACGCTTCTCTCACGTAATCGTGACAATTTGACCCCCACATCGCCAAACACAATATACAAATTTCTACGCTATGGTCTTCCAGTCCAGTATTGGAAATGTCTTGGACTAAAACATTTTCATTGGATGATACGTGGTCGTAGTTGATGAATGTGAAACGGCTGTCGTTTGCAAAATGCTCGGCAATCTGTGCCTTTCCGCAACCCATATCCACGACACTACGAGTGCGTTTTGTCTTGATTTCGGTTAATTCCTGGATAATGCGGTTGCGAGGAATGGACTCCTCGGGGAATGACTTTTCGTTTTCTTCTGAGATAGCGTGGTATTTGTGCCATAGATCCGGGGTCTCTTGGAACTCCTTTTGAAGATTTTGAGATGTGAGCGTTTTGTATCTTTGGTGCAAGACTTCAAGTTCAGATTTGGTGCGGGTTTGTCTTTGTTCAAATGTTTCTTTTTTTGCGGATGGTTCTTTGGTCGTTATCTCTTTGAGTTTCATTGACTTCTTGGGTTTGGGTTTTGGTGTTATAACCATTACTTCTTGTTCTACTGATTCTTCTTCTACTGACTGGTCTTCAAAAGTGTCATCAAAATATTTTTTATATTCTTCCAATAATTGCGTCCATTGGGTGTATCTAGGTTCATCTTTCATCCCTGCTGCTTTAGTCTTATAATTTCGTTTTTGACAACATAACCAACAACCGACCGTTTTTTCATCATTATTTTTAGACTTGCCACTAGGAAGTTTTGAATGTAAATTAATAAATGTTTTTAATTCTTGGAACTTTTCCTCCCAAATTTCTTCATTTGAAACAAAATATTCTCCATATTTATTAATTAATTCAGTCCATTTATTATAAGATTTTTCATGTTTCATTCTTTTTGTTTTTTCTTTATAATTTTGCAAATTTACACCTATCCACATTCCAAGAGTTTTTTCATTTTCATTATTTGCTCTTTTATTTGGTCGGCTTTTATGAGTGTCAAAGAATAAAACCAATTTATCATATTTTTCATCCCACAATTCTTCATCTGTCTTAAAATATTCTTCATATTTATTAACCATTTCAGTCCATTTATTATAGCGTATGACATCAACCATTCCTTTATCTTTGTTAGAATAAGCAAATTTTTGATTCTGTAACCATCCATGTAATAATTGTTCATCTGTATCTTTTGCCGTTCTTGAAGGAAGTCTTTTGTTAGTAATAATACATTTATTTAAATCATTAAAATTTTCGTCCCATTTTTCATCTGCATTTTGTAAATATTCATTATATTTTTCCTTCATTTGCATCCACATTTTATATCGTTGTTCAAGCATTTTATTTTCAACCATTAATTGATTTTGTGTTGATAACCATTGACCTAGTTTTTTTTCAGATTTTTCATCAGAACTATAAACAGGTCGTCTTTTATTAATATCAATAAAATGTTGTAACTCATTTAACTTATCAATCCATAGTTCGTCATCTGTTTTTAAATATTCTTTATATTCATCTATAAATATGGACCAAGCAACCCGAAAATTGTGAGACATTCCATAACCTTTACCATTGTATTTTTGAATTTGTGATCCAATCCATTGTCCTAATTTTTTTTCTACATCACATAGTTTTGTTTCTTTATTTGGTCGTCTTTTATTTTTATCCATAAAAGATTTAACTTCATCTAATATTCCAAACCATTTTTCATTTTCATCTATAAAATATTCCTTGTATTTTAAAATAAACTCTTCCCATTTTTTTACATTTTCATTTTGTTTAAACCCGCCAATTTTTAGTCTAAATTGCCGACATTGATTATGATACCAATTACATATATCCATTTCATATGTATCATCTGATTTTGAAGGTCTTCTTTTATTTGTTTCTATAAACCCAATTAACTTTTTAATCATTGTGCTCCATTTGCTTACATTTGTTTTAAAATATTCTTTATATTCTTCTAAAAATTGTGCCCATATTTTTTTACGATTTTCATCCATTATTCCACTACCAATATATTTTTCTTCATAATCAACAAGTTGATTTCTCCACCATTGACCTAATTTAATTTCTTTTTTATCACCAACCTTATATGATGGTTTTTTTTTATTTATATTAATAAAATCCTTTAATTTCTGAAAATTTTCATTCCAAACTTCATCATTTGATTTAAAATAATCCGAATATTCTATCATAAATTGTGTCCATAAATCATATCTTTCCTTCATTTTCATTCCTTGTAAAATATTTTTATAATTGTGTTTTTGTGTTGAAAACCATACACCTAATTTTTTATTTGTTTTTTCAGTTGGAGTATCTTCATTATCATCAATAAACTGCTTTAATTCCGCAAATCGTTCAAACCATCTATCAACGATATCAACCTCACATTCCAAAACACAACTACAAATATCTTTTGTAAAATCACCAACCAACTTCCACAAAACCTTTACATCTGGATTGGTATGCACATCTATTTTGATTCTATCTTTTCGATCCAATCCTTTAATTGTTCCTTCACCTCGTTTTTTCCCACATTTTTTTACAATTGGACAATACATTTGATTTCCCTCTTCGTTTTCGTCTGTTTCTTCCTTATACAGACGGATAGTATTACCACTCTCGCATTCCGAGTTATATTTTTCAATCTGATTTTCAAAAGAGTTTGTATGAACCTCTACACAGACATCATTGTCTTCAGCAATTCGCATAATCATTTCCTCATTTGTATCGCAATCTTCGTAATCATTATAGTCGATATCTTGATCCAACAAGTATTCCATCGTCTCCATCAATTCACCATCACCAACTGGATCCAACACCTTGTAGCCGTGTTTCTCCAAGTTGCTTTTGATTTCTTGTGGCGAATAAGTGTCAGGATAATGTAAACAAATATCATATAAATCCTCATCTTCCTGTCTTAACGCACTCAAAACGTTCAAAATGCCATTAAAGTTACCGTCCTTGTTTAAATCAGACCGAATAACGTCATCGCACTTCTCTCGATCCTCGTCGCATCCAACGTATTTCGTTTTGTCTACCCAACAAGGAATAAGAACTGTTGACGGAGGCTTGTATACATCTTTCTGTTTACGAACAATGCGTCCAATGTTCTGGATGATTTTAACAAATGACGATTTTGGATCCACAAAGACGCACATATTTGCATTCTTAGTATCAATACCTTCGCCAATTGTTTCACACGAGGATATGATATAAACTTCATTGTCTAGTGTCGTGTCAAACTTATCCAAAATAGCTCTGCGTTTTTCAGGTTTTATTGATGCATCCAATGCAATCATTTTGAATGTTGTATATAACTCTACCTTTTCTGGAAACTCGTTGGCCAAAACTTTCATAAATGCCTCTACAAATTCAGTTTCATTCACAAAATTAGTGACTGATGTATCTCTATCCGTATTCACGTCTGAGTGAAAAGTTAAAACACGATTGTTTCCGCTTACAAGAATTGCTCGCGCTATGCTTTCATACACTGATTTGTTAGTATTTTCAGTATACATATCAACACGGATTTCAAATGGATTTAAATAACATTCATTCATACCTCTCAAATATGAGTAATCATATACCAACTTACCACACATTCCTGCTTCCAAATTGTCTCTATCGTACATAATTATGCCATTTGCATTTTTGGGCGTGGCAGTAAAGAAGATTTGTTTAACAACAGATGCTTCACATTCTTGCTCAAAGATGAGTTTCTGATATGTTTCTCCAACTGCGTGATGTGCCTCGTCGTAAATACAAACATCTATTTTGATTGTTCCCAAATTATCTAGCAACGTCTTGTAGCTTTGGTAAGTAACACAAATAATTTTATTTTTATTCCTTTTTAATTCAGCTTCTATAAGAGCTGGTTCAGTAGTTGAACCATTTTCAGATGAAATCTTGAATGGACAATTTGTTTTATCAAAATAATCACTACAAAACTGGTCAATGAGAGAGAGTGATGGGAATACGTATACAACCAACTTTTGGTTTTGTAAATACTTACATTTGCGCATCAGAAGCGACTTGCCTGTCCCGCAAAACATTTTGACGATACATTTGTTATTTATGAGTAACTCCTTATAAATTGCGTTATCCGCCTCCTCTTGGTAATATCTAAATCCTTTTAATTCAACCTTTTTAAAGTTGTCCAACATTTTTATTATTTTATAATTTAAAAATATTTAAATAAAGCAATTCAATTTTTATTTTATTTTATTTTAGTCCCTTCATAATAATATATATATATGAAAACAATATAGAAACATCTACCTACATATATGTAGTATAAACATAACATAAAATGGTTAAAATTTGCGACATTAACAATTATCCTTCTGAGAATGAAGAGAAATATAAGGAACACTTTGATAAATTCAAATTTCCATTACATATTTTCCAGAAATATGCAATTGAGGGGATTATAGAGGGTCAGCACGTATTAGTTATGGCTCCTACAGGGACGGGTAAGACGCTACCAGCCGAGTTCTCTCTAGATTTTTTTGTATCACAGGGGAAAAAAGTTATATACACTTCACCATTAAAAGCTCTCTCAAATGAGAAATTTCATAATTTTTCAAAAAAGTATGAGCATATTAGCATTGGATTAATAACAGGCGACATTCGTTGCAACCCTAGCGCCAGCATTTTAATAATGACTACCGAAATTCTTTTAAATAAACTCTACCAACTTAAATCTGGAAAAACAGAAATCCTTTTAAATAAAGACAAAAGTGGTGGAACAATTATTAAAAATCCAAGTAATTCATTTGAAATGGATATTGAAACTGAATTAGGCTGTGTCGTCTTTGACGAAATACATTTTATTGGAGATGAAAATAGGGGGCATATTTGGGAGCAAACAATAATGATGTTGCCCAAACATATTCAAATGATCGGATTATCTGCAACATTGGATAAACCAGAAAGATTTGCAGAATGGATAGAAAATAGAGACATTGAATTGAAAAAAACAGTATATTTAACAAAGAAACTTATTAGAGCAATTCCGCTTATTCATTATAGTTTTATTACAGCAACTGGTGTTGGTAAGGTATTCAAGGATAAATCATTACAAGATGAAATTAAACGCAACATCGATAAACCATTTATAATTCAAGATGCAAATAATATATTTAATGATCAGAGTTATTCGACTATGACTAAAATGTTGAAACTATTTGACGAAAATGGTATAAGAGTGAAACGACAACAAGTGTTAAATAAAGTAGCAGAATATTTGGTAGAAAAAGAAATGCTGCCTGCATTATGTTATGTTTTTTCAAGAAAACAATTGGAAAAATGTGCGGAAGAAATGACTACAAATTTATTAGAATTTGATAGTAAAGTCCCTTACATTATTGATCGTGAATGTGAACAAATTATCCGGAAATTACCAAATTATAAAGAGTATTTGAATTTACCTGAATATATAAATATAGTAAAACTACTTAGAAAAGGGATTGGTATACATCACGCAGGCTTAATGTCTGTATTGAGAGAAATGACTGAATTATTATTTATAAAAGGATATATTAAGATTTTATTCTGTACTGAAACCATGAGTGTGGGGATCAATTTGCCTGTTCGCAGTTGTATATTCACTGATATATATAAACACGATGGGTCTGGTGTAAGGATTTTACAAGGGCACGAGTATTCTCAATGTAGCGGACGCAGTGGTAGAATGGGACTTGACACCGTCGGTCACGTCATACATCTCAACAACCTATTTCGTGATACCAATGTTCTCGCATACAAGACAATGATGAACGGCAAGCCCCAAACGCTAAAATCCAAGTTCAAGATCTCATACAATCTGCTGCTAAATCTGATTGATATTGGCGAGACAGATTACAGCTGCTTCGCAAAACGCAGTATGATGCAGGGCGATATTGAAGGTCAAGCAAGAGGACTCAATTTGGAAATTGACAAGTGTAATCAAGAGGTAGATCGCTTGAATTTATCTATTGACACAATGCGGACGCCAAGAGATATAGTTGAAAGATACCAGGATCTACAACAAAATAAGGACAAATATGCTAACAAAAAACGCAAGGAGATGGAAAAGGAAATACAGAAAATCAAAGATAATAATAAATATGTGGACCAAGATGTAACGACAATACAAAAATTTTGTGAAAAGGTTGAAGAATTAACACGATTAAACAAACAATATGAAGGACTAAGTAACTCCATCAAAAATGACGTGGAAAATGTATTGTATTGGCTTAGAGAAGAAGATTTTTTAGTCACTTTAACAAAGAAAACAAAAGTAAGCGAAGTGTCAGTAGATGCGACCGTATTTGATGACAAAATAGAATCAACAATAATAAGTGAAACAATAGTTTTAGAAACGTCTGTAGAAGAAGAATGTTTGACCTTAAAAGGCAAGATTGCGTCGTGTTTAAGAGAGGTCCATTGTCTCATATTTGCCGACCTACTTTTAAACAAACGGTTACAACAATTTGACGTTTTAGATCTAATCGCCTTATTCAGTTGCTTCACTAATGTTTCTGTACCCGACAACTTAACGGAGTACACCTTGAATTCGGAGGACAGTACTATAAATAAATTTATCAAAGAAGTTGCGAATATGTACGAAGAATATAAAGAGTTAGAAATTCAAGAGCGAATTGACACTGGAATTGATTATAACATTCATTTTGACTTGATAGACTATGTTGTTGAATGGGCAAACTGCGCTAATGAAGCCGAGTGCCGACTACTTTTAGATAGAATTGGTACAGAAAAAGAGATCTTCTTGGGTGAGTTTGTTAAGGCGCTTCTGAAAATCAACAACATTGCGTCCGAAATGGAACGAGTTGCGGAACTTATGGGCGACGTTGAGTTCTTACATAAACTGAAGCAAATACCGGAGCTAACGTTGAAGTTTGTTGCGACAAACCAGTCTTTGTATGTATAAAGCACCGCAGGTGCGACTGAAAAGCAATGTAATTGCGACCGTTATAAAGGCACTTAAGAAAGCATTCTAAAAAAATTGATTTAAAAATAATTATTAAATCAATGTATTATAATTTACAATGTCATACTCCATTTCTAAAAGTCAAAAAATAATAGTTGAATATATCTGGCTCGGGCTAGATAATGAAATATTCAGCAAGGTCCGTATTCTTTCTGCTAGGCAATTAGTAGAGAATAGAAGTAGTGATTATATAGACTACAAAGAAATTCCTGACTGGGATTTTGATGGTAGTTCTACTGGGCAGGCAACCACAGAATCATCCGAAGTTATATTGAAGCCTTGTGCTCTTTATAGAAATCCATTCCATAATAAGGAATTACAAAGCTTCTTTGTCTTGTGCTCTACTTATAGCCCAGATGGTCAGCCTCTGGAAAGCAATAGTCGTCATAAAGCAGTAAACATATTCAGAGAAAAAGCCGTTTCTGATCAAGATATCTGGTTCGGCATTGAATTTGAATATATGATGTATAACAAAGATACTGGACAACCTTTAACAGAAAGCATTAATAGTAGAACAAACTACTGTTCTATAGTTGCTGTAGGTCGCAATATTGTAGAAGAGCATATGAAAGTGTGTTTGGAAGCAGGTATCGGCTACGACGGCTACAATTCCGAAGTTGTTGTAGGTCAGTGGGAATACCAAATTTTCGGCAAAAGCATTGCTGTCGCGGATCAATCCATTATCGCACGTTATATATTGGAATGTGTAGCGGACAAATACGATGTATATATTAACTGGCATCCAAAGCCATTTCCTGACAAAAACGGGCAAGGAAAGCATGTCAATTGTTCAACTAAGGCGATGAGAGAACCGGGTGGTATTGATAAAATATACGAAGCAATCCAACGATTGGAAGCAGCTCACGAAGACCATATGACAGTTTACGGCAAGCACAATGAACTGCGTTTAACTGGTAAGCATGAGACGTCCAGTTTTACAAAATTTAGTAGCGGTGTCGCAAACAGGAATGCCTCTGTTCGTATTGGTTCCAGAACTGCGAAGGCAGGATGCGGTTATCTCGAGGACAGGCGTCCAGCGTCAAATGCCGACGAATATTTAGTGACGTCCAAGTTGGCTGAAACTATTTTACTATTGTAATGTAATATTTATATTTACAAATATAAATGAACATATCATTTGATTTAAATTCCACTTTTATTCATATATTTAAAACATTATTTAGATCTATTGTATTCAATAGCATATGTATTGCTATTTTCGGTCTTATTCTATTTTTTGTTGCGACAGATAAGATGCCATTTGACCAATATTTTATTTTGAGCACTAAGGCACAATTTTGGCTACCGACTCAAAGCGACCATTTGAATAATATTGAAAAAGATGTAATACTTTTTCAGAAGGTGTTTGGACTCATTGGATACATAATAATTATTTTACGTTTTTCAAAGAATTTATTCTGAACAGGGTCTAAGAATTTATTCTGAACAGTGTCAAAGAATTTATTCTGAACAGTGTCTAAAAAATAATACATAGAATTTATCTTGATTTATGTATTATTTTATTATGTTTTTAGTACTTCCGTCTTTTAGTACTTCCGTTTAGTACTGTTTTTAATTGAATGTATTGTTTTCTTTATTTTTCGGTATGTATACATTTTAGCCTTTTTATGAGAATTGAATTGTTTTTTACTTCTGTTTTTTGTCTTTTTCTTATTTGAACGACTATTTTCATCAAACTTTATTTGACGAGCTGTTTTTCTAAAAGAATATTTGCTTCTCTTTTTACTCATAGGCCTCCTATTTTTGTTCAAATTACCACCAGAAAATAATGGACCACCTTTAAATGTAAACGCATCTCTTAAAAAACTAGCTGTTTGTTGATACATATCCGCCGTAAATGTTTTAATCTTAAACATTGCTTGCTCCTGTTTTTCCTTCATTTTTTGTGAAACAATACTTAACTCTGTGCTTAAGTTTGAATATATTGATGTTTTCTTTTTAATTTCAGATTCAACAGCCTTCCTATCCTTCTCTAATCCCTTCCTTGTGTCATTTTCCTCTTTAAGCTTGGCTTTAAGTTCTTCCTTTTTTTTCTTAGTTTCAGCACTTTTGTCTTTTTTATCTTGAACAAATTTATTGAGCATTGTTTTTATTTTATCAATAATACTAAGCTTTGTTTTATAGTCATTTAAAAGCCTCTGTTTTTCATTTTCTAAATCAGATAATTCCTTTTCTACTTGTATTCGTGCTTTTTCAGCCAAATCCCGTTTTTCTCCTAATGCGTCAGACGCGGCATCAGTTTGAACAAAGGCACCGACGCTAGCAGCCGCACTTCTTTTTGGCATTTGACGTTTTGATCTCTCATTTAATTCTCTTTGTATACAAAATGCTGTGATTTCTTTACGTAAACTAAATTTATTTTCATTTACATAATCAATATATGAAAGATATTGAAAGTTAATTTGATCAAATATTGATCCAATCATTTTAATAATAAATGGATCAGAACTAGAAGCACTTGAAGAACTATAAGACGCAGAAGCCGAATAAGAACTAGAAGAACCTGAAGAACTAGATAAAATTTCCAAATATAATTTTAATTTATTAATAAAAAAATCACAAGCTCTTTCATATGTTATTATTAACTGATTAACGGTTGAAGGTTCATCATAAAGATTATTAATTAATGCTTTTAGTGTAGCTTTAGATGATGGTAATGTATTTCCATTTTTTGCCTGTATTTCTTGTAATAAATTTGATGATAAATTTGATAATGATGATTGTATTTCACAATTAATACATCGTATCATTAATTTCTCGTCAATAGGATTGAGATTTATTAGGGGTATTCCTGATTTATTGATACCTTTCCCGTCATCTTCTATTTCACTTTCTCCTCTCCTGTCTAAGATTGGTGGCACAAAATACTGTAAACATAAGGAAATTTTTTCAAAATCTTTTAATTTCAAATTTGTTGTTTTATATGATTCCTTTTTATTTGCTTCTGTCTCTGCGTCTGCTGCTTCTTTCTCTGCGTCTACCATTTTTGTCTTTTCTGCTTCTTTTTCTGCTTCTTTTTCTGCTTCTTTTAAATTGTCTACACTATCTCCTATCATATTTTGATCATCATCATTTGGACAATCTATTCCTAACTGTCTACATATTGACTCTTTTAACCTATCAATTTTTGAATTACAAGATGCGGTTAATGCTCCGTAATCTACTTCTTGATTAGATATTTTTTGCCAAAAGTTAATATAAGTACCTCCTTTTGTAAGTGTTGTATTAGAATCTGTTGGAAAATTTTTTGCGTCTGCGTCTATTTCTCCAGAAATTGATTCTGACGCCACAGTGAGTGAACTTGGCACTTGTATTGGGGCAACTATTTCCTCGTTATAATAAAGTGCATTCGCAACGTAAATTCTATCCGATGAAGTTGTCATTAAAATCTTTTTAAACATAAATTTCATTACCTCAATTTCTTCATCAGTAAGACCACCACTGTTATTTGATGCCAAAGCTTCCTTAACCATACGCATCAATTCCCTTGCTGTTAATACTTGATATTCGTCACCCCAAGATTTGAGTACGGCTATAATGGTATAAAACAAATTAATATCATCCTTATTTGTAAAAATACTATTATCTAAAATAAATTTTGCGGTCAGAAATAATCTAGAAAATGAAGGCTGGCGAACAAAGTCATCCTCAGCAACATCTTGTAAAAACTGAGTACAATTCCTTTTGTTAAACTTTGTATTTTTAAGGTTAGATATATAATTCAATGCTTTACATATATTATCAACAGTAGTATCACCCGTCTGTAACCTAAATGCTTCTACTGCTGGAACTGCTACTGCTGGAACTGCTACTGCTGGAACTGCTACTGCTGGAACTGCTACTGCTGGAACTGCTACTGCTGGAACATAATAATATATAGCGCCGTCAACCTTTGTATTACCCTCTGTAGTAATATATTCATAACTACTCATTTTTATATTTGTCCAAGGAGTTAAAAGATAATTCATAGCAGCAACACAAGACTTGTGTAAAATTCCTTCAAATCCAATTTTTAATCTAGGCCCATCTTCTAGTTTTACATCATTCCAAACACTGTCTGTTTGTGTCAAAACAATTACCCCAGGAGCTATTCCTTGTTGTATACTTTCACAAGCAATAGCTCCTGGTGTAAGCGGGTCAGCAATTTTGGCCAATGTTTTTACTTGAGAAAAATAACTATCTTGTTCAATACGATTAAAAATTGTTTCTAACTCGCCTCTATATTCTTGAAACCGTTTAATACTTTGAGGATCCTTAGAAAAAAAATCAAGAGGAGATATATTCTTCTGTTTCCATTCATATCTTAATTTATTAAAAAGTGGAAACGATTTATCAATCCAATCTGGATACATATCTACAATACCCAACCCAAGACTTATTGTATCAATATCAATATCTACTGGTTCTAATGTATCACTACCAATATCATCATACAATACAGCCAAGTGTATATTATTTTTAGTATCAGTAGTGTTTAAAATAATTGTTTGACATATATTATCTTCGCAAAAATACTTTGTTGTATTTTCAGTAAAAGTTTTAAGTTTACTTTCAGACAATAAATCATAAACAGCATCATCTGTTAATATTGTTTTTTGTTCCTTTTTATAAGCATCTATTATTTTTTGATCCTTTTCAAATTTATAGCGTAACCTTAAAATATAAAAATATTTACTGTTTTCCATAATATCGTCACATTTTTCAACTAATGAGTCACAAACACATTGAAAATAGTTTGACTCATTACACTTACTTTGTTTTCTATATTCATCCAAACACGCAAAAACACTTTTTGACGGTTCTTGTAAATTATGTGGATCATCTGTTGTTTTTAAATTTTCCAAGGTTTCGTCAAGCTTGCTTTTAATAGCATTATAAACAGTTTTATCTAATTCACTACCTCTTGAACCTCCTACATCGTGTATAAACTCATAAGCATACTGTTCTAATTGTAATAAAGGTATTGGCTCAATGTCATCACAATTACCGGCACCTCCTATTTGATTATTTTTGGCGCCACCTACTGGTATTCTTTTTCGTTTTGATTGATTCAAATATGGATTCCCATATGTATTCACATATGGATTCGTAAATGGATTTGTGTTAAATCCAGTAAGACGCATTTTTTTAGATTGCTGTGCCTGTACCTGGAGAGGTTTAAATTGAGTAAGAAAAGGGTTAGATTTAGTTTTAGAACTAGAACTAGAACTAGGAAATGAACTAGAACTTGGTTTAGAACTTGGTTTAGAACTTGGTTTAGAACTAGAACCTAGAAAAGAGTTAGAACTAGAACTAGAACTAGAACTTGAAGGTGGAGCAGAACCTAACCCCAAACCTAAACCTAATTTTGAACCAGGAGCAGCAGAACTAGAATATGGTATATTAAAAACTGAAGTATTTGTACTAGAAGTATCATTTGTTAAAAACCCAGGCGGCTTAAAGATCTGTTTTCCAAAATTAGAATCTATTCTTAGGTCTTTATATTCAACAGATTTGGCAAAATTTAAATCATTTTCAACCAAAAATGACCAGAGCGCATTTAAAACTGCTTCATTTAAATCCTTTTCAGATTCTGCTTTAGATGTAAAAGGCATTTTTAGAAGTTCAGTAATACTACTATAAAATTGCTCATTATCACCTGTTTGAAGACTTTTAATAATTTCAGGAATGCCAAGCGTCATATTAAACATAAATTCTGGAAATGAATTCATTAATATTGTATAAATAAATGAATATAAATCTAAGGTAAGTTTTTGTAATTCAGATATTTTTTCAATTTTTTCATTATCATCATCTATTTGCTCCAACATTTGTATTAAATAAAACAAATTATAATAGTTTTGATTTTTTTTATTAATTACTTTGTCGTCTTCTACTGCTGCTTTGTATCCTTCTTCCATTTGTCCTATTCCTTTGTCTTCTTCTTCTTCCTCCTCTTCATCTTCTTTGTATCCTTCTTCTTCTTCTTCTTCTTCTTCCTCCTCTTCATCTTCATCGTCATCCTCTGATGACCACGATTTGTATCCTTCTTCTTCTTCTGCTTTGTATCCTTCTTCCATTTGTCCTCTTCCTTTGTCTGCTTCTTCTTCTTCTTCAATTTTGGCTTCTTCATCCATTTGTCCTCTTCCTTTGTCTGCTTCATTAATTTCTTTTGCTACGTCTGCTGCGTCTTGTTGTAAATCCACATTTATATCCTCATTATCTATTATTTCTCTAGCAGACTTATCTGAACTATCAGAGCGAATTAAAACATTAGTTAATGCGTATATATGTTTTACCAAAATTCTATATTCCTTCTGTTCTTCCACATTAATATCTACATTTTTGGGGTCATTTAAATAAATATCAACAGTTGGAAAACAATCAGCTAATATAGCATCATCTCTTGCAGTTGATAATAAATTATCCAATGTATTAGAACTAACAACCCATCTGTCAAGTGTTGACGCTGATGAACAAACAAATTTAGAAAACGCATCATCAGCCATTAATGTTGGTAAATTAAAACTCAAAGCATTTCCTATTTGATCATCCAAAATGTATTTTTGATATGTTGGTTCAAATTTCATTAATTCGGTAAATGTCTGTGTTTTAGCTGCTTGTAAGAGAGCAACTTCTACGTCTTGATTTACACAAGCTTCCTCCTTTAATAATTCACATATTATATCAACTTTGTTTAATAAATCGTCTAGATTATTATTATTAAAAAGTCTTGCTACGTTTATACTGTAAATACCCGGTGGTTTAGCGCAAAGTACATTATTATTTTTTGTACCTGTTAACAATGGATTAGAACTGGGTCTAGGAGCAAATGTTCTGCCAGACGGACCATCTTTTGGACCACCTGGTAGGTTGTATTTAAGGCTGTTTTTTGGATCCATTGTTTTATATCTGAATTGTGGAATAGGTATTTGTACTGCTATAAGATTTCTAAGAAAATTACCTTGATTATTAAAATTAGGAAGATATGATGTTGGAGTAAATAATTGATAGTGTTGTACTGGATTTACATAATGATACAAAAACATAATTTTTTTTCTACTAAACTCAAAAAAAAAGGTAGGTGGCTGGTCGGGCGATTCACTTGATATTATAATAATATTATATGGTGAAATAGCAAAAAATGCTAATATTTCTGCTCGTTCACCATATACACTTTGCTTACCCATCTTATTTATTTCTCTTTTTATAGTCGCGTATGACAGTCTTTGTCCATAATTACGATTTCGTGAAATTTTATCATTTATAACTGGATAATGACCTAATATCTCTTGATTATTATCTGGAAAATCATTGTTATCATCTAATTCTTGCCCTAGTTGTTCTTGCCCTAGTTGTTCTTGTTGTATTTGTTTTACTGCGTTCACATCTGCTAACTCTTTATTAACTATGGCATTTCTTATAACCATTGACGTTTCTAAATTCACTTTTTGACCTGGATTTTCTCTTAGCCAAAAAGCATCAAATAAACAATTACCTGCTCCACCCTCTGATGATAATTTTAACTGTAATTTTGAAATAATATAAGTATTGTAGGCTGTCATAATTTCGTCATCATTAAAATAAAACGACCTGCCACTATTTAAATCCTGTAAATATTTTGGATGATTTGTTTCAATATAGTTATTAATCCATTCTCTAAATTGTTGTTGAATTTCGTCATTTGTTTGTGGGTTCAGAGATCTTATAGTAAGACCTTGACCAGGTGCATTATCATTTGCGTATGTATTGCTTAAAATAGAATCCTTAATAAAACCGGGAATATTAAAAATAGTCGCCTGCTTGTTATCCGACGTAAATATTGATGTTCCTTTATATGTCAAATTTATATCTGGTTCTTGTTGTTCTTGTTGTTGTTGTTGTACACTCATTATGTTATTCTTAATATAAAACTATATATTATTTTATATAAAAATAACATATATTAATATTACCATACAAAAGTTATATAGTTTACAAAACCAATATTTTACATATCTAAAGCTTTTATAAAATATATTTGTTTTTTTATCGTCACAATTCACAATTCATAGTTGTTACCATAGATCGTGTAAAAAATATGGTCTATTATTCTCTCTATTTCTCAGTCTTGCAATGCTGAAAAAAGTTTCCAAAAAGTAAAAAGGGAAATGAAATTTGGACATTTTCAACTTTGTAAGAAATGTCCAAAAACGAAAACCCGAAAAAAGTTTTGAAAATGACTCTTTTTTTCACTTTTGTATCATAATGGTCTGAGTTTTATTTTTAAGAATGAAACTTTTCTTACGCTAAATTTTCAATATTTTTTGGAGTAAATTGCTGTATAATTTTCCTTTAACAAATGTTAACATTTTGTTAACAAATTGTTCCCAACATTTCCCAAGTTTTTTATTTAGAATATTTTATCTTGATTAACAATAACATAAATAATAATGATAATTAATTAATATCATTGAATTATATAAAACAAAAATCCTTTAACAAATTTACATAATTCTTCCCCAAAATGGATCCATTTTTCCCAAACAATATTTTTCAACTATGTTTGCTACTGAAAAACTTGATATTTTTATATAATAAAATATGTTACCATTTATGATAAGAAAAATATATGTAATTATATCCTCTATTTCTCAGTAACAAAAAAAATCCAAAAAGTAAAAAGGGAAATGAAAAATGGACATTTTTAAAAATGTCCAAAAATGAAAACCCAAAAAAAGTTTCAAAAACACCTCATTTTTCATTTTTGTACCATAATGGTAACAAAATTATTTTACGAGGTGACAAAAATGTGATGCTAAAATTTAACTATTTTTAAAGAAAATGGCCTTTTATTTTTTCTTTTAACATATTATAACAATGTCTTTAGCAAAAAATTCCCCAAATTTCCCCAAATATTCTTGCGAAACTTGTGGCATCTTTACCAATAACAAAAAAGATTACACAAACCATTTAATGACAGCGAAGCACAATAAATTCACATCCTTTAACACTTTATCACAAAATCTTCCCCAAAATGGGACCATTTTTCCCCAAAATTCAGTAGACCAATCTATGAATTTTGATGAAAAATGTACACATACTTGTGATAATTGTAATAAAATATACAAATCAAGAGTAGGATTATGGTATCATAATAAAAAATGTAAGGTAAAAAACGTTGAAAATATTACAGAATATGATATTAATGAAAATTTATCAAAAATAGAATCAGAAATAGAATCCAAAATAAAAAACAATATGTTGGAAAAGGAGAACCTCATTGAATACCTTATAAAGGAGAACCAAGAGTTCAAGGGGCTCATTATGGAGCTAATTAAGAAAGATCATAGCACAAACAATATAACAACTAACAACAATAATTGTAATAATGTGAATAATTCATTCAACTTAAATCTGTTTCTAAACGAAACGTGTAAAGACGCAATAAATATCAACGAATTTGTAGACAATATCCAGATGAAATTGTCCGATCTAGAGAACTTTGGGCATCTAGGGTATGTTGAAGGGGTGTCAAGAATACTCATCAAGAACCTGAAGGACCTGGATATAGTGAAACGTCCAATCCATTGCAGCGATTTGAAGCGCGAAGTCTTGTATGTTAAAAATGAGGATAAGTGGACTAAAGAAGACGAAACGACGCCCATATTCAAGTCGGCAATTAAGCAAGTCGCAAATAAAAATATAAAGCAAATCCCGGTTTGGAGAGATGAGCATCCGAGCTGTTTAGACCCGCAATCAAAACAAAACGATGTTTATTTGAAAATAGTGTCCAATTCAATGTCGGGTGGGTCGCAAGAAGAAATGAATAAAAACTATGATAAAATAGTGAAAAATATAGCAAAGGAGGTTACAATTGAAAAGAAATAACAATTGATGTCAGTTTTTATCTATAAAATAAATAATAAAAACGTCATTCTCAAATGTTTATAACTAACAAATAGCAAAGGAAAAGTTTATGGTGAAACTAATGGTTCGCCTCAGCCGCCATATAAACTACTGCTATATTGATTATTACGCTCCTTATTGCCACCAAATTCAGGCATTTTAAACCCGCCTCAGCCGCCAATCTTCGTCTTCTTATTCTTGCGACTGACTCGCATAAGACGTCTTTTATAACTTCTAGCACGTGATTTTCTTACTCTCTTGTAACGTCTAGTTTTAACCATTATATAATATAATACAATATATTTATTATATAATTTTTTACACCTTTTTACATTCTAAACTTCGACCCAAAGGGTCCGGCATCTTTGAATGTAATTAGGCAACTGTTACTTTATCAATAATAAAGTGTAAAAATTATCTCCGAATAGACCGTCTTCTTTTTGCAGTTTTACGTTTAATTCTAGGTCTCAAATAACCACCACCATTAGCAGTCATATCTTGTTGTTGTCCTAGCTCTTCCACTCTGGTAACTAAATCCATAGATTTGATTAGTTCGTTTACACTAACAGTTCTGACATCGGTTTTTGCTTCAGCTAAAACATCTTGAGTATTCGGTTTGATATACAAATTATATTCTTTAGTACAAAGCATTGCTTTCCACATAAGTATATAATTAGATTCGTCAAGTATTTCAAATTTCTTTAGAACAGAGTCTAAATTACTTTTTAATAAAATTATATAACTGTTAATGATTGTTAATATATTATTAATTTCAGTAATATAATAGGAGCCGGCATATTTTCTATTGTAATTTCTAAGGAGTGTTTTGCTTGACCATTTACCAGCATCCATACGCTCTGATTTCTCTTTTTTTAACAAATCACCAAAAGCATTGCCAGTTAATGATGGCTCCTCTATTATTGCGTCCAATATTTTTGTTTCCATTATAGACAATAAAAGCTTAATTAATTTTTCAATTTGATATCGTAATTGTGCCTGCATAATAGCATTAATTTGATATTTACGTACTTTATCCTTAATCATATTTCTAGCTAACCCTGTTGATAAGTCTACTACGGGTGAAGAAGATGACGACGACGATGATGATGGTTGGTAGGTTTGATTTATTCCACCAATGCCATTATCAATCGGTCCAATGCTTTTTAATAGTCCTGGATTAAAATCTGTTTTAGACAAATTGTTCTCTGGATCGTTAAAATTTTCAATAATTTGATATGATTTTTCTATAAAACAAAATAATAAATAACAATCCATAATAATAAATATAGCATCTTGCATTAATAAACGTAATAATAAATTAGATTGGTATAAATCAAGCATCTTTTTTGCGATTAAAAGAGCACCGGCTAACAAACCAGCAACAGGCATACCAACACCAGTAGCAGCAAGACCCGTTATAACACCACTAGCAATAGCAGTCACAGATGATGCCATATATGCGTTATTCACAGAGTCTTGCAATTTATCTCTGTCGCCAACTATTTTTTCAATACCAACTCTTTCTCTTTCCTTTTCTATTGGTCTTTCTGATTCGTAGATTTTTTTTACTTGTTTCATTTCTATATCACCAATAGGAGGTTCTACACGTTTAGAAGAACCAAACGGACTATAACCAAATATTTTAACACCGCCTTTTTGCCGCTTCAAATAATTTCTACGTCTACTTTTATTCCTATATTTTCTTCTTTTAGTTTTAGTCATTGTTATTCCTAATATATATAATTAAAAAAATATATTATTCATCATTTTATTGGACTAAATGTAACCGAATCTTCTTTTTCATTTTATCTTCATTATTGAAGACAAATAGTTTAAACTGGTACTCCGATAATAATACCAATTTGCTACAAATTACGAACGAAGTGGTTTTCAATTCAGGTAAATACAAATTGTATTTATAAAGGCCATTTTCCAGTGCTTTTTCATCAAAGCAGTAACCACTATATCTCGTCAAAAGAGAATCTGTGTTTTTATAAAATATATTTAACAAGTTACAGTCGTTTTGAACGCGCCTTGTCTGCTTCATACTCGTGTTGATATAATCAACATCTTTGATCCAATTATTGTAGAATTCTAAAGCAGAATCAGACAACTTAAATCCGATAATTTCTTGAAACTTAATCATATTCAAAATGTCAACGAGACGGCGAATGGGGGACGTAATGTGAACATAAGCGTCTAGACCAAGAATGGAATGACTACTTATTTTATCTGAGGTCACGTAATTACCACTGGTAGTACGGTAAATATTGATGAACTGTAAAACGTCAGAAGGTAAATCGTTTGAAACTTCAGAATTATTGGAACTAGTAGCACTTGTAGTAGTTGACCGAAAGATTCCGACTCCATTTACAAGTAAATCCTTCGCAGCCAAGTGATTCATTAATACCATCAAGTAGCAAACAACGTCGTGACTGTCGCCAATATTCCCGATATAAGGATATTTTGTAATCATTTTTACAACAATGGAGAACAATGATTTGTACAAAGGATGTCTAATTAAGGCACGGTCTTCGTAAGCAAAGTTCTTAAATACCTTGATAATTGTGTTACAGAACCTTTTAGTAATAATTTCACCCATTGAGTCAATTTCTAGGTCCAAAGTAAAAGCAAATCGTTGAGCCCCCTCCTGTAAAGAGCACAAGCAATCGGACAACAAAACAGGCAACATTGGGCGCTTCTTGTCGGGTAAATAGGCCGTACTGGTGCGTTTGGTTAAATAAGACCAGATATTTAGGCGGTCCAAACACAGCGGCACATTGGCAATATAGATGCTTAGAAGCGTGAGACCATTATCACCAATTTTTATGCTGAATGCGTCGTCAAAATCTAAAGAGCCGTCGGGATCAATTGTGAATACGTGCCAGTCTGAACGGTCTTCCAATAACAAGTCACTTTTTCCTAGTAATAAATCAGGGATAAAGCTTTCCTTTTTGACAGCCAAATCAGTCAAGTTTTTATTGACAGCTTTATTGAATTTGGTTAAGGACATATTGAGTCCCTTACAGAAGAGTTGGTATTCATAGAAGTTTTCAGGCACATCTACAGGTCCAATCGCATTCGTAAGGACGCCAAGAGGGTGCTTGTTATCCCAATTTACAAACTGAATGGTTACATATTGGTTAACAAATACCTTGGAAAAACCCATATGCTTGATTTCATAGGGCACTAAAAACGGCGGCAGACCAACATCATCAGGTACGCATTTGTACAACAATTTATTATTATTTGGATACCGACCGTAGGTCTTGTTGCCATCAAGAATCAAAACGGCTGGAATATTATTCGCACTTCTAACAGAACTATGAATAATATTGATTTCATTTGTTTCCTTATTTATATCAAAGATGTCGTTTGAAAAGAGCTTCAAAGCAGAGGGATCCAAGTCTATTTCTTTTTCTTTCTCTTTCTCTTTCTCTTTCTCTTTCTCTTTCTCTTTCTCCTTTTGTCCTTCAATAGTCCATTTATTATAATTCCTATCTCCTACAATTATTTTATATGACATTTAATTCTGTTTATATCTAGGCTTTTAGATAATATATATTATTTAAAAGCCTTTAAATGTTTTATATATATTATATTTGTATAATATATACTATTATAAATAAATGAATAAAATAGATGAAATATTTATACCACAATACATTACAAAATGGGGTATATTAACGTGTTTTGTCCTATTTGGATTTAGTTTTATTGCGTATAAATGTAAATGTTATTTCTTAGCTATTCTTTCTTTGTGTATATTCATAACGTCTATTTTACATTGGCATAAACAAACATTATTTGGACCAGTAAAGATTATAGATATGTTTTTATCAATAATATTTATTTCTTTACTTACATTTTATTATAAAAATTTCTTTAAAACGGAACACCGAACACTCTGGAATATTACAGCACTATTAATTGTTAGTATATTTATAATGAACAGTATAGTTACATACTATCAAATTGTTAATAAAGATAAAGGTTGTAATTGTCAAACAGAATATAATTATTTTTCTTTAAACTATACGGAACCAGAAAGTCAAGCTAGAAAATTGTGTTATTATTATACTACATTTGTACACTTAACATTTATACATATTTTGCCTAGTATTATTTTGGCATATTGTTTTATATCCACCTTTTAGAAAGGTGGAGCCAAATCATTGATATTGGTAATCTTATTATCAATTATAGCTGTATCTGGTTCTTTTTTATCACTTTCAGTTGTTTCAATTGTTACGTCATTTACCTCATCATTTGTTACCTCGTTCTTACTATCTTCTTCATTAGTACTAGTTTCCTCATTTTTTACTTCTTTATTTAGTTCTTTAATGTCTATTTTCTTCGCAATTTTGCGCTCCACATTCTGGTTCTGTAAAGCATACATAAAAATATGTGGACTGATCGCAATGTTATTCATATAGGTTCTATAATTGAAACAACTAACACTTGTATTCTCGGCAAATTTGAACGAATACCACCAATAAGCCGGAATAAACAGGAACTTACCCGGTGTCAATACAATTTCAAGGCACTTCACCTTATCAAAATCGGCTCTAAATTTGCTCTGTGGGTTCCAAGGATTGATCGGTGACCTGAATTCAAGGTTCTCATAATCACTAACTGGATACAAATATTTACTGCTCTTGGGTGGCATCATTTTCACCTTGAGAGATCCCTGTGTCACCAAAAAGTAGTTCCTATAATTGATGTCATAACGCAGCGGTGTTTCTACGTTTGTAGACCCCATTAGAACATCGTAGTTACAATTTGAGACGAGAAATGGTCTCAGGAATTCGTCGTTGTATGTGAAACTCTTTTTCGCGCCTGTTTCGGCCAAGAAATCGGAGTTGCCTTCACTGAAGTAGGAGGCATTTTTATCCTCAGCAAACAATTTTGAGGCCATATGTAGGGTTAAAGGAAGGAGCATTGCCTCCGAATCAGGTTGACGAACCTTGACCTCAAATATGGGGTAGTTTTCTAAAAGAAAGGTCTTGTTAGTTGTCCTGGTAATTTTCTCAGTATCTTCGTCGCAGTCAAATAGAACAGGTTGCCTTAAGTCGCAGATTTCCTCCATTTTGTCTTTAGAGGCTTGCTCAATTTCGTAGATTTCTAGTTCATTACTTGTCTTTAAATGGAACTGAATATGGAGATAGAAAAATAGAATTACACAGAAGATGAAAAACGCTATTATTATTTTTAACATTATTTGTTACATAAAAATAATAAATTATTTTGTTAGTTTTTACGAGAAGAGTTTGTCTACTGTTTATTTCTTCGCGATGTTCTTTTGTTACTAGTTTTCTTGCTTTTCTTGCTTTTCTTGTTTTTCTTGCTTCGTTTATTGCGCCTAGTTCTACGCCCACCAATATAACCTAATTGATGAGCTACTATTGCAGATACAACTGCAAAAAAACAAACACCAGCTTTACACATTTGTACTTTATATTCATCATTCTTTAATTTTTCTATTTTTTCTATAGTTACAGTTTTATCATCATCATTATTAGCTAGATCAGCAATCATACTCCTTTTGTCTAGAGAGTAATCACCTTGACCTTTATTTTGTCTAGATTCATTTGCCAACTTTGAAAGTTTAGATGGTGCATTTTCCGGATCTGATGATGCTGATGAAATATTACTATCCTCGCCATATATTTCACCCTCAGTACCAGGTTCAATATTGTATTTTGAATCTGTACTAAACCCTCTAATTAGACGCCCTATTCCTGGATATTCTGCTCGTTTAGACTCTAAAATGTCAGTAGAATATATTTGTGGGTTTAAACTGAGTGTTCGAGTAATTTTGTTAATCGTTGCGTTTTCTGGTGCTGAAGTTTTTCTGTTACCACGCATAGCAGATGTCGGGCGTTTGTTTTCAGACATATTATCTAATTAAAATAAGCAAATATAATTATTTATTTTAATTCAAAACCTCAACTGATAAATTAATCAGCGATCTTCGGCGCCACAAAAAACGCAACTGTGCTATCCTCTCCCAAGCTGTATTTCAAGGACATCGGATATTCCGCACTAATTCCGACGCCAATTTCGCCACTTAACTTTGAAGACAAACACATCTTGCCAATATGCGCTAAACTATATGAAATATCCAGCTTTTCGCCCTCCGAAATAGCAAACTCATTCAAACTATCAATCGGAATATTCACCTTCAATTTACCCGTATCTCCCGACGAATTAAACTCCAATAAGTCCTCTGTACACACAATATTGAGATTCGGTCCAAAAACCATCAGCTCCGAGATTAAATCGCTAAACTTCTTGGAATCCATAGAAAACTCCACGTCGTAGTCAACTGATGGTATAGATAAGTTCTCCTGCTCGGCATCCATTAACGGGAGTTCAAAGAAGTGATCAAAATTCGTTGAAGACGCGCTAGTAGTTCCTGAAGCACTTGTCAGGTTAATAAACAACTTATCCGCCTGATTGAAAATAATATCAACCTTATTATGCTTGACAGCATAGTTCATCATAGTCGCAAAACTGCCAGTATCAACCGCAATATTTATTGCTTCTTCAACAAAGTATTCGGAAAACCACGCTGCCTTAATCACAATATTAGACAGGCAAATATGCGACTTGTCCATTGTCTGAATATAAAGTTGTTCCGGTTCAAATTGAAGGTTCAATTGAGTACTCCAATTTTTGAGAAGCTGAAATAGCGCGACGAACATTTCTAACTTGGATTTGTTTTCAATAGAGAGCTTCATTATGAGAAAGTAATATAATTATTATTAGAAACAAGGTTTAATATGTTTTCTTCATAATTTACTTTAATTAAAATCTAACAAATTAATTGTTGTATTAGCATTTGTATTAGCCAAAGTCTTATGTAATTGTTGCGTCAAATAATCAATTGTCATATTCTTATTATTCACTTCCTTTTCCAGTTTCGCAATAATTAGTCGCTGACTAGAAATCACTTCTTTTGATTTCTCTAATTCTACATAGAAATTGGATCTGTTTAAGTTGAGTGATTCAATCCATTTCTGATGCGCTTTTGTCTTTGTATGCGAAACAAACACACTATGACCTTCATATACCTTGTCTTTTCTGGTTCCACAAGGACAAACAAGTCCCTTTTTAATGAAATTGAATGGCGGCACTTTGTCAATATATAATCCCTTGTCATCAATACTAGGCGCATAAATATCAGGTTCAACAACTAATTCCATTTATTATCTTAAAAATATAATAAACTAACAAATTGTGTTTAAACCCTTTCAACAATTAAAAAGGGAACTTTGCCGATATATTAGTTAACAGGCACGCCATAACTACGTGAAGCGTGCCGATTTCATAACTTGTGAATTCTTCATCGGTGTAAGCTGTAAGAATTTATAATTATATATCAACTAGAGGCAAATTAATCAATATTTATTTTTTACGGTGATGAAGATTTAACAAATGAATAGAAACCAAGTAGAATATTATTACATTAGCACAAATCATAACAAATTGCTGAGCCATTAATAACATTTTTGCTGTATCTGATATTGGGTCTAAACCATTATATCCTACACCTGCTTGAATTGTTATACTTGTATAAAAACAATCTATAAACCCCCCTTTTGTTTGTTTATTTTTATTACTTGTAGTTGCTGGTACAAAATCATCAATATAAATCCAATATAAACAACTAAATAATACAATGCAAGATACCTGAAATATTAGTGTATTAAGAACTGCTATCATATATATTATACAACCAAAATAATAACAAATTTTTCATAAGCGTAGCAGAAAAAGTTGATTCAGGTGGTTGGTTTAACAAGTTTTATTTTATCCTGTGTGACCTTATCAATGAAACACTTGACCAAGTTGTAGCACTGGGCAAAAAACGCAGGTATATCATAAATATAGCATTTGGCTAATTGCGACTGATAACGCTCTCGTAAAACCCCAGTTAATTTAACCCAGAAGCCCATATGTTTATCAACGTCGCCAATTGTCATCATTTTCAATGTAATATGGCAGTCAAATTTTTCATATTGTGTCAAAACTACATCAATATTATAAATAATTGCCTGTATAATTAGATCATAAGTGTCTTTATTCGCAATTTTCTTAAAATAGACGTAATCAAATGCGACAACATTGTTCTGCGTATAACACATAGACGACAATAATTTAGGCAAATCCAGAGCGGACATTTAGTGTAATTAGTTGGAAAGATTTTAAGCTGGAATTTTGAAAATATAATATTTGTACTAGGAGTAAAAATATTATATTTGGCTGTTGAAAAATATTATATATATTATTTTCGTTTATTTAAGCATTTAGCTCCTGTTCAATGAGTCCCTTCAAGCTATTGCCAGTAATTAGAACCTCATCAACTTCTTCAGATTCAATGTCTAAATCTGCTTCTCCTTCTAAATCCTCATCTAAATTACCATCAGTTAACAATTGCTCACCAGACATTAATTCAAATATTTTCTGACTGTTATCCATTGACATTGCCTGGAGAGCAGCCAATAGTTCCTTGGTCTCAACAAGCTCTGCTTTCAAAGCATCAACGACTAACTTGTGTTCCTTCTGCTCCTTTGTTAAAGCAGTAGTGGTCTTAGTATTCTGAGCAATAGAAGGCTTAATAGCCTCAAATTGCTGTTTTAACAAGGTAACATCAGCGCTATTACTACCTCCTACTGCATTAGTAGTAGACCGCTTCTCAAGCGACTCCAGACGAGACATAATAGAGTCAATTAAGTTCTGATCAATAAGAACCATTCCTTCAGCACCTTCAGCCCCTTCAACACTAGAACTGAAACCTTGGCCTACACCACCGGATGCCATTTGATGAGCCAGCTCGTACAATTGTAATTCAGCCTTTCCTAAACGTAATGTGATTAGCGTAATTGCCTGCGCAATAGAAATCTTGGATACACCGGAATCCACGCCGCCTTGCTGCTGCATTTGCTGTTGGCGTTGTTGTTGCATTTGTTGTTGCTGAAGATTGGCTTGTTGGCCTGCTATACGTCCATTGGCGGGATGTTGGGGTTGGCCTGTGAAAATTTGCGAGGAACTAATAGAGGGCTGGGGACCTCTCCCTGGGGCGACAGGTTCGGGACCTCCTGCTCGTCTTCGTTGGGCTGCTTGTACGGATCGGTTTGCGCTCATTTTTATTATAATTATTATTAATAAATTGTTTCTAAATACTTTACGCGTCCACTTTTAAAAAAAGTGGAGCAAAACTTACTAATTTAGTTTCAACTTTTCTTATTAAATTATAATTTGTTTTCTCTACTTTTAATAATGGGATTATTCACAAGAAAGATCAAGCCTTCTTCTACATCCGGAGATGTAGAAATGCAAGAAATACGTTCGGAAAAGAAGCTCGGAAGCAGGCGTTTAACACCAGATACAGAAAGCAATCATTCAGTGATAATAAGGCGTTTAGCACCGAACCGAGGAACATATAGGAAGCGTGTAAAAATGTCCAAATGCCGAAAAGTTAAGAGAACTGCGTGCGTCAGAAAGAGTTCGTGTAAATACACACACGGACCAACAAGAAGATATTGTAGGAAGAGACGTAATCAGCGGGTCTAAGCAACCATCTGAAATTTTATAGGATCGTGATGTTGATAGTTTTCTAAAACAAAATCATCCACTTGATAATCATTAATATTATCTCTAATTTGTTTAATTGAAACTGTTGGAAACGGATATGGCTCTCTTGTAATTTGTAATTTCAATCCATCTACGTGTTCTTCATAAATATGACAATTTCCTTTTAAATATACAAACTCATATGCTTCTAGTCCGCAATGTTTTGCTAAAAGATGAGTAAGAAAACTATAAGAAGCTATATTAAAACTTGTCCCACAGGCTTCATCGTTGCTGCGTTGATACATCGCACACGATAACTGGTTCCCATCGTGAACATTAAATTGACACATAACATGGCAAGGTGGTAAACCCATTTGCTCTAACTGACAAGGATTCCACGCAGTCATTATCAAGCGACGACTCGTTCGCTGTGCCGGATCTTTTAACGCATCAATAATTTGCTGTAACTGATCAATGCCGCCTTTTACGTTGTAATAAGCTTGCTCATTTTCAGGCAACCCTTCAGCAAACTTCTTCTCTTTATTGGTGATATAAGGCGCATTAAAATGACGCCATTGATAACCGTAAATCGGTCCCAACTCGTCTTCTTCGTAATTCTGTAGTCCTCTTGAATCCAAAAACTCACGAGTAGAATTACCGTCCCAAATATGAACACCTTGTGCTTTTAATATTTTATTATCAGTGTCTCCACGAATAAACCACAACAGTTCTTTTAGACACGTCTTCCAAGCGGTTTTTTTAGTGGTTAAAATTGGAATCTGACCGTTTAATAAAGAGAAACGCATTGAGTGGCCAAAGATACTCTTGGTTTTGCCATTACGACCTTCCTCCCAAGTACCTCTTTCTAAAATGTCTTTGATAAGATCTAGGTATTGTTGCTCTTCTTTATTTCCATCCAAACACTGTTGCTCTTCTTTATTTGTGTCCATTGATTTGTAAATTAGTTAAAATATTATTTTTAACTTGTTTTAACTAAAATTCCTTTTCTTAGACCATTTAACTAAAATTCCTTTTCACTTAAGAAAATCCTGTTTACTTAGACCAATGATCAATAAAAAGATTTTACCTAATAATAATTCTTTTTATTTCTTATTATACCCTATATAAGGAATATGGAAAGTTTAGAAGAATTATCAAAGTCAACAAATGGAAAACCGGGGTTCTTTAAGCACGTATTTAATTTTAATGATGATTCCAAAAGTGATATGTTGAATATTGTCCAATATGCGGCAATTGCGCTTGTGCCAGTTGTTATTCTAAACAAGGCAATGCAGCGATTTGTACCCGAAGCAGATGATGAGAAGGGCAATGTTGAAATTTTAGCAGAAATCATTGGTCAAGTTTTTATTATGTTTTTAGGAATACTTATTATCCACCGAATCATTACATTTATCCCTACATACAGTGGTTCCAAATATGCGAATTTTGATGTTACCAATATTATTTTAGCAATGTTGGTCATCATTCTTAGTCTTCAGACCAAATTGGGTGAGAAGGTGAGTATTATAGTTGACAGAGTAATGGAATTATGGGAGGGGCCTAAGGATACTAAAAAGAAGGGTAAGAAGGGTCAGGGAAATGTAAAAGTTTCGCAGCCCATTTCGCAGGGACAAAGTGCTGTGGCAAATATTCCAATGATGACTTCACCTGGTACTACATCAATTAACTCTTTGCCATCAGGTCAACAACAACCGCAACAAGATTATAACAATATGTATCAACAAGATAATACACCTTTGGTAGGAGCAGCCAGTCCAGGTATGGAAGGTTTTGGTGGTGGTGTTATGGCGGCAAATGAAGGTGGTGGAGGAGCGTGGGGATCCGCATTTGGCGGTGGATGGTAAGCGCAGCGACTGAAAAAGAAGTGGTCTTCGACTGTTAAGCGACTGGTAAAGAAGTGATCTTAGACTGTTAAGCGTATTAAACTAAAGGTGCTTTTAAACAAAATAAAATTACCTATAAATATCATTATAAGTAAACTCATCACTCAAACTATATCTCTTATTATCATCGCTACTATTTGGCGACCCAGAATAAAATGTCACAGTAACATTATTATCTGCCATCGTATTGTATTCATCATTTTTTAAATCCAAAATAGATTTGGGTTTACAGCAATTACAACAAAATATATTTTTTAGCCAAGAACAAAATGTCATTATTTTATAATATATTCAAATAATATTTAAACTTATTTTAATATATACATTATGACAGCTAGAAATAACAATGAATTAGATATGAATAAATTAACAAAAGCATTAGATAACGTCAACAATGACAGCATAATGAATCTAACAACAAGAAAACTAATGGAATTAAATTTAAAGATTTTGAAAGAACTAATGCTAGATAAGGAGACGCTAATTAATTATTTGAGAAAACTAAAAGGTTACAAATATGTGGATGAAATTGGAGATCTAAAACACGGTGCATTTATTAAATGGATTCCAATTACGAATCCAAATAATTTACAACTAAATCAATGTGGCTTAATCTGCGACATCAAAATTACAGATGATAATGTAATTATTGTTTGTAAGAATTTTATGCATAGGTATTACACATTTAAAATGGACGAAGTTTTAATATTTCAAAAATTATCAGATCAGGAAATGGTTATCATAAGTGCTCTAGATCATTTAGATGCCGAAGAGCAAAAAAAGAAGCAGGTAAAAAAACAAGTAAAAGCAAATACTAGAGCAAATATGAATCATAAGAATTTAAAGGAAGATGAATCAGAAGAAGATGAATCAGAAGAAGAAGAAGATGAATCAGAAGATGACGATGAATAATTAACGCTTTCTTGTTTTATTTGTTACATCCTTAAATAGTCCAGGAATGAATTTACCAATTTTAATGAGACCCATTTCATTAGTAGATAGTGCCTTTCTAGAATGATGAACGCGTTTCCCGTGTCTAATGTGTGTTACACTTTTGTATCCCTTACCATTTTTAATGTGGACTTTGTGTGTCATTTTCTTGCCGCCGTGCATATGATTTTGAACATTTGAATACTTAAAGCCCTTTAAGTTCATCTATAATATATGTTTAGCATATTTTCTAAATAATTCTAAAAATAAGAAGTTGTAAACCAATTATTTGTATCTATTATTTATATAAATGAAGTTAGATGCGCATATGATAGTTAGTTTATTCCATATCTTTTTAGTAGGTCCATTGTTCCTATATGTAGGCATAAAAGCAGCAAATAATCCCAAGTGGATGTTTCCAATTCTTTTAGGTTTAGGCGCGTTTATAATAGTGTACCACGTTTATTTGGGTTACAAGAAGGTGATGCTTGGTAAAAGTGCGTGGGTTAATTATATTCACATATTACTTGTTGGTCCGTTGTTAGTATATATTGGTTACATGGGTTTAGACACATCTAGGAAATTCTTTGAAATGTTAATGTTGCTTGGTATGGCGGCGATTGGCTACCACGGATACTATTTGGTTCAAGCCGCTATTTAAAGGGCTTTAACTTTATAAAAATTTTTATGTTATATTAGAATATAAATGGGAAGCGCTGGTGGTTTTAATACTCAAAGAATATCTTCGGCCAATGGGTCAAGAACACTTTTATCTATGATTTTTGGTGGCAGTAATACTGGAGCTGGTTCCGGCAGACGTATATATTCGTATTATGCCAGAAAAGACGGTATTTCAGGGCAACAATTCATCAATATGTTTTTGGGTAAACCAAAATATTAAATCTAGTTTGTTAAGTTAATTATATTAATTTAACAAAATATATCACATTTACGTAAGTAAAAACTGCTTAGTCAATACTTTTTTGACACTATCTAGGGCACCTTCGGTCCATCCTTGATTTTCCGCTACCACTTCACCTACAACAAGCATATTTGGCATCGGATGCTGTGCTTTATCAATGAAGTCTCGTCGCAAAGTGTGTTCCAATGGTAGATAATAATGCGTTCCAACGAGCCAATAGAAATTTAGCAAAGCCGTTATTTCTAATGTGTTAGTAGGAATTCCTATTGTTTTCTCTAACAAGTCGCAAAAGAACTCACGATTTGTAGCATTGTTTTCCAAATGATCTTTTAATAATAATGCGCTCTTATTATCTGAATAAGCAATCATATACACGCCTTTATCTAAGGACATTGGAATAATCTTCTGTAACGGTCCAGAGACAATCGTATAAGTCGGTACTAATTCGCGCATAATTAGTGCTGATGCTTTCGGAAACTTCGCATACAAGCGCAAAAATGGCTGCGGTTTGATTTGATTATATATCTTATATTTAGGTAGCAATTTGTGAATTCCTGTAATTGTCGTCGCAATAATCACCTTTCCACAGTAATATTTGACACCTTTTTCAGTTTCAAGTTCAAACAAACAAGGATTATCTTGTACTTTGACAACACTTTCAACATTGTTAGATGCTCTCACGTGTTGTGAGCCAATTGTATGAACCAATTTTTGAATCAATTGATGCCAAGGTATATTCAGACCAGTCCAGCCAGCAGAATTATCATCCATTCCATATTTGTAAAGCGTCTGATGAACGTCCTCGTCTTCGTAATCAGTATAACCAACACTTGTAATAAAATCTTTATACTTAGCGTCTCCTAAATAAGCCTTCGCAAAATGCCTAAAGGTAGTAACTGGTTCAGATTGTTTTTTATATTCTTGACGAAGTTCCTTTACAATTTTAGAAATAGAAATTGGATTCTTAACAATGTATTTCATATTAATATCAAATTCACTGTACTTAATATTCATCTTGTCTAAAAGATCAACTAACAAATAATCTTTCCCTTTGCGACCAATTCCTGCGCCAGTTACAACTTGTGTCCCGTAAAATTCTTCATTATTGAGACGGCCACCAATCCACTGCTTCTTGTATTTTTCCAAGACCATAAATGATGTCTTAGGGGACATTTGTTGTATATTATAAGCACTGTAAAGGCCAGCAATCCCTGCTCCAACAATAATAATATCATAATAATTTATTTTTGAAGACATAAAATATAAACTACAATAATCGGATATATTTTATTTGTTAGTATGTCTAAATTTCAATGTCCTATTTTTCTGGCATCTAAATTTTCCTCGTGTATAACCCTTTTTATTAAAGATCACTTTGGTACATATGCCAATTGCCTCTCCTTCAGTAATTTTCTTGTTAGATTTCTTGACCTTCTTGATACACCTACATAACTTTTCAGACATAATATTTTCTGCCTGCTTCTTGAGGAGGCGTTTGGATTTCGGAATATCCATTTTGTAGTAAGTTAAAATATTTATATAGTCCTGATTTGTTAGTTCATCGGACATTGGTATTGTGTATTGTTAATATTACATAATATTATATTTTGGGTGAATTATTAAATATCATCATATTATATAAATAATTATGAGTTGTCGCCCCAAAATAGTAGTATTTGATTTAGACGAAACCCTAGGTTATTTTTCTGAATTTGGTATGTTTTGGGACGCATTAAAAAAATACATTAAAGATAATAAAATAGATTTCAACATAAATCAAGATTTTTTTAACAAAACACTGGATTTGTATCCGGAATTTTTGAGACCGAATATAATAAATATATTAACCTATTTAAAGGAAAAAAAGAGGGAAAAACATTGCTACAAAATAATGATCTATACAAATAATCAGGGACCATATGAGTGGTCAGTTCAAATAAAGTCCTATTTTGAAGACAAGGTTTCCAGTCCTAATTTGTTTGACCAGGTAATTGGCGCATACAAGGTCAATGGCAAACACGTTGAGCTCTGTAGAACTACCGACTCTAAAACTCATTCGGATCTGATGCGATGTTCAAAAATTCCAGATACGACGGATGTGTGTTTTATTGACGACGTTTATCATCCTGGTATGAGTAGAGATAATGTATTTTATGTTAATATTAAACCTTACGTATATGATATACAATTTACAACAATTGTGGACCGTTTTATAGCAAGCGGGCTCCTAAATAATGATGATCCTACATCAATGAAGGCGTATATTGTAGCCTTTATGAAAAGATACAACTACACGTATGTAGAAAAAGATATAGGTGAGCTAGCAGTTGACAAGGCGATTTCAAAGAAAATTCTACAGCATATTCAAGCGTTTTTTAATAAACGTAATAAAGCAATTAAACAATCAAAAAACAAGGTAAACAATCAAACAAGTAAGACGCATCAGTTAAACCCAAATTCTAAAAACAAGACATTAAAGAAACGTAACATCTAAAAATATTTTGGTATTCGTACAATTTGTTTGATACTATTTAGATAATAAGTAGCAAAACTTTCAAAAGCAGTAGTTGTTAGTAGGAACATACCAGCACTGAAAGCAATCCTGCCATCTAATTCAGTAAAACGAACGCGCCTGAATGGATTAAAGCGCCATATTAGAAATAGACTCACATATAATTTGGTATAACCTTGTAATGTACCTAAATATTCAGGAGCATTTGCTGATATGCCTATTCCGATTACAAAATATAATATAAAGGATAATATTGTAATTATATCAAACATTTGTGTCTGGAATTTATGTAGATCTTTTGAAAAAAACATTTATTTATATATTTAACGAATAAAGAAAACAAAAACAATAAAAACAATAGAAATAATAAAAAGAAATAATAATATTTAAATATATAAATATGAATGAACTTGATTTTAATGACGGATCGGCCTCGCAGAGAGCAAATGTAATGAATTATAGGTCATATAACCGAAATGTTCCAAGTCAACAATTACAACCGTATTTAGATGCCAGGCCTGTGTCTACTAAATACGCAACAATGCCAATTATTGACTTAAGAAAGAAAGTCAATGTTCCTTTAAAGCAGGAAGCAACTTACAATATGGCACATACATTTAATCCGGGTAATGATTTCGGTCCGTGGTCGGGATATGCTTCCAACGTGAACCATGAATCCGATCTGCGTGGTCAAATTTACGCATTACAGAATTGTGATCAGGCAACATATGTACCCAATAGTCAAAGTAGCTTGTATAAATATAAGTGGCAGAATACTAAGCAAATTGATCAACCTTTTCCTGACTTATTCAAGAATGAGAAATTCAATATGTTTAACCCGAATCCAAATTCAGAAATAATTGGATTTGGTCTATTTAATAATGCGACTAGACAACAAGTGAAGGACTTGACTAAGCCAACCACTTGCCAACCTCAATTACAGCCTCAATTACAGCCTCAATTACAACCTCAATTACAACCTCAAATACAATCTAAATTACAATCTCAAATACAATCTCAAATGCAAAATCAAAAATAAATTAATATATTTATTTATTCGTTAAACAAATAAATAATTATTTAAACTAACAATATAAGAAAATGTCAGACGACCTTGTGAATCAAATTACACTGAATTTTTTAATCAGTAAGTCTCAATTACATAAATTGAATAACAAAATTAAGCAGAAAGAGCAGGATGCAATGAAGTCAGATAAGGAGATATATAAGGAGCAAATTAACGAACTGTTTACCAAGTGTTTAAATGACGAATTTCCGAATGATCTTTTACAAGATGTGCGTAATAGTTTTACGTATTTTATTGAAAAGAGTGTCTATTACTTGAAATTGAAAGCAGATCGGTCAAATGAAGATGACATAAGCGCAGCAGCAGAAGAAGAATTAAGTGATAACGAAAAAGAAGAAGGAGACGAATTTAGTGATAACGAAGAAGAAGAAGACACGGTCGCAAGCTTAGAAGAAAGCTTAGAAACGGTCGCAAGCTTAGAAGAAAGCTTAGAAGAAAGCTTAGAAGTAAAACCTCAACGTGTATACAAAAAGACAACCAAGCCATCCCATTCAGAAGGCGTAGATGATATTAATAAATTGCCATTGGATTGGTTTACAAAAGTCAAATATCAAAATCTAAAGCAAAATCAAAATCAAAATCAAAATCTTATAGAAAAGAAAAATATCACTAATGTATATGAAATCAATAAGAATAAAAAATAGGAAAACAAATAAAAAGGTTACAAATAAAAAGGTTACAAATAAAAAGGCTACAAATAAAAAGGTTACACGTATAAATAAAAACAAAAATAAAAAAAAACACAAGATAATTGAAGTAAAACAAACTAACAAAGCAAAAGAAGTAAATATTAAGCCATTTGTTAAGTTGAATTGTAGCCCAAAAGGTAAGAATGAAGTGAAAGAATATACTTGTTACACTGACGATGATCTTCATAAGTTACGAAATATGTGGAACGCGAGACATCCCGATAAGCCAATTACAACCAATGATTCCAAGGAAATCTGGAATATGCTTAAGAATTATTACGCCAATATTTGTAACAAGGAGTCGTGCTGGGTGAGGCAGATGACAAAAGGTACAAAAATGGAAAAAGAATTACTAGATTCGTTTTCTCCCGCAACACCAGAAAAATGGAAAAAGAATCCAAACCAATGGCTTTCTAGTATTGATATTATTGAAGTAATGAATCAATATGAAAAGACTTATTCTTGTTTTGACTTTATTGGTCCATCTCCAATTGACTATGACACACATCAGTTGTATGGTGAATGTGTATGGGAAGAATTATGTCACTTTAATTTGGCGGAACAGATTAAAAGAGGAAAAAGTAAAATTGGTATAATTTTTAACACGGATCCCCATTATAAAGGCGGTGAACATTGGATATCCATGTTCATTAATATTAAAAAGGGTGAAATATTCTTCTTTGATAGTGCCGGAGATAAAGCGCCAAAACAGGTGATGAAATTTGTTAATACTGTTACTGATCAAGGACACGCACTGCCAGGTAATAGTCGTATTGATTTCAAATTTGACCAGAATTATCCAGTTGAACATCAATATCAGAACACAGAATGTGGAATTTATTCTTTATATTTTATAATACATATGCTAGAAGACAAGATTACATCGCATTATTTAAAGACACATATTATGAAAGATAAATATATGGCGCAATTTAGAAAAGTATTTTATAATGAGGATTTATAAATAAGTAAAATAATAACATAAATACTAGGTTATTATTCTATATAAACTAACAAAATGAATACAAATATAAATATGAATCATTTACAGCAGTTTAAAACTAATAAAAATATAAATATGCTTTGGGAGGTCTTGTTAGATGAGCTCAACATAAATCCGCAGAATACAGCAATAGTAACCAATATTCGCTCCGTATTTGAAAGCAATATTAATCCTTTTTTAGCAAAAGCAAATCCAAATTCCGGATTAATGAATTTGAATAAAATATTTTTGACGCAAATAGTCGCCGCAGTGAACCGACTATTTCCAAATATAAATCAGCAACAGCCAGTTAAACTAATAAATATTAGCGATGAAATTGTTAGTAATGAACCTTATAAAGTTGAAGATATACATAACGCAAGGCAAACCGAATTTGAAACACAAGTAAACCAAAGACGCAATGATTTTGAAAGCTTAGTAACAGTTAAGAAACCTAAGGATCTGGATTTCTCAGACAAGGCTGAAAATAGTAAAATCAAAGAAATGGAGGCGTTAATTGCCGAGACAATTGCCAAGCGTAATTTTGATATTGAGCAAATTAATACAAATATGAATACAAACCAAAATACAAATACAGGACAAAATACAGATGAATGGTTAAAACCAAATAATACATCACTAAGAACAGAGAAACAGCAACACCAGCAACTAAATGATACTAGTCAAAGGAAACATAAATATGTCAACACATTAGAACAAGAAGCTCCTTCATCTGGGGAACCTTTTTTGATAAAGTCTGACTCAACGCCTTTGAAGAAAGTTTCATTTAATGAAAGCAACAATATGACTCTGACAATTGAAGAATATACAGAACCAGATTTTAAAGACACTATAAATATACCAACTAACATATTCAACAAATTAAAGAAGGTTCCAGAACCTATAAAAAACTCCGAACCGAATATACAAGCACAAATAAATGATATGAATAAGAAAATTGACACATTGTTTACAATGATGACTGAGTTGTCTAGTAATGTAAAACAAATTATAAGTTTTAAAGAAGACAACTAATTTTTATTTTTGATTACTGGCTTTTACAATTACAGAGGTTTTCTTTGATAAAATATTAAGTAGATTGCGTCTAGGAAGTACCTTGAGTTCTTCTTTATCTATTTCTCCAGGCATATCAAGTGATTGTCCCATTCTTATAAATGCTTCAGGATGAAATTCATTATCCAAAATATCATCATCTAAGCTTTCCTTTGCTTTATCCATAAGTATTATATTATCAGTTTATAAAATAATATAATAAATTCCAAAATATTTGTTTTTATACTTTATCCCGAACAATTTCAAAATTTCCTTCACGGTTCTTAACCAATTTACCCAATAATACGGGTCGTACACCTGGTACTCGCAGTGCTTGCATTACACTCTCATAATCATAGATCTGGTTATTATCAACCCTCATCATATATTGTTTGCCATATTTGTCGGTAAATGGTCTTGCTTCCCAGTCAATTGTAATACGATTTGCTGCCGCAACCGCGTCATTCTCGTCTTTGAATAGATCCGGATTGTAAGAAAAATCGTTAACGGATGGTTTTCCAAATGACAAGCAAACAAGTCCTTCTTTTGTATTTGATTTTGTATATGTTGCGCAATCAATAGACGCCTCTTTAATACCAGTTAACAACTGCGACGATAGACGTTCCTTTATATTTGATATTTCAAACAGTTTCTCGTCCGAAGTTTGGATTGGATACGGTGAAATCTTTCCTCTATCCGTTGAGCTGATGCGCAGTTCAATCGCATTATCACTATCCAACTGTTTTTGTGTGAAAATCATAATATAAATAAACACTTCTACGGTTTGGAGTTCAATAGGAAGATCCTTATGACTACAAATACGACGAGCACGACCAATAACCTGCTCTGAACGCACTGGATGCCAATACGGCTCCATAATATGAACATATCGCGTGTTACGCAAGTTGATGCCCTCGGAACCAGCCGATGTAATCATTAAGACCTTGATAATCTCACCCAAGTTATTATTAGCACTTCTGCGTCTCAATTGCTCGGCAATATTATTCGGGATATTGTCCCACATTCCGTTATAAATGTTACGAATAATTTCACGCTCATCGGCTTCTTCTGTGCCTGTATATAGAGCATAAGTTGGCTTGCCCATATCTTCCTCACTCATATTTAGTTCCCAGCTATCAATACCTGTCTTCTTAATCTTGAAATGCGCGAATCCATTGGCTTCTAAAACGAGAGCAAAAATACCAATGCCCTCCATAGAACGAAATTGACTATAAACTAGATGTAATCCTCTGTGCTCCGGATCCTCAATATTCTGTAACATTCTTAAAAATTTGGGACTATATATTTCTAGCTTCTCAGGTGACAAGAAATCCGATTTGTATTTTTTGATTAGAGCATATGCTTGGGCAATTGCGGTTTTGTATTCAACATCGCCAAATGACTCTAATATTTCATCGCCTTCTAATTCATCAAAATCTCTTTGCTTTGCGTCAACATCTTTAATGCCTTCAATTTCAATAAAATCATCGCCTCCTTTTTCATCAGCTTGATCATCAATTTCTTTTTCTTCGGCTTCTTCTCCTGCTAATTCATCTGCGTCAGAATCAGAATCAGAATCAGACCCAGCACCACCTTTTTTAGACTTTTTTTCCGCTTTTGCTAATGCTTTCTCAAGAGCCTTTCGTTCTTTCTCCTCTGCTTTTTCCAAATCTTTTCTTTCTTTCTCTTGTTCCTTTGCTCGTTCTTTTTGCGCCTTTGCTTCTGCTTTTTCATTTTCTTTCTGAGCTCTTTCTAATTCCTTTTTAGCATCCGCTTCTGCTTTTGCTTGAGCTTTTTGCGCCTTTTCTAACGCAAGTTTAGATTTTTCTAAAACCCTTTTACCCTTTTGAGCAATTGTTTCATTCGCAGGTGGGGGGACAATATCTTTTTCTGCTGCTCTCTCTTTTTCCATTCTTTCTTTGTCTGCCTGAAAATATTCTCTTACATTAGCAATATCTTTTTCGTCGCCCTTTTTTACACCTACCACGTCAAGACCTCTGTAAGTCGTAGTTCTTACATCTATTACTTCACCATCGGGACCAAATATGGGTTCAGTAAAAACCTTTTTTCTAAAATTCTTAGGAATTGGACGTCCAGGCGGTGTAGGCATCGCAAAATTACACACCAAACGTGAAAAAATACGATAGGTAGATGTTGGCTCCTTAAATGTACCATCTTTGTCAACGGTTTCCTTGGGTCCTTTTTTGACCTTTTCTGATTTTCTTTCCTCTTGTCTATATTCCTCATATTTACTGAATTGATAGTCACTCATAGGAATAAAAATAGGATGCTTATCAAACGCCTTATCATAACGAGGCAACAATTCTTCTTGAGCACTTCTGAAATATGACGTAAGACCAAGTATTCTCTTTTTGAACTTTTCAACGTTAATAATATCACCAGTTTTGCTGTCAATAAATAAGTTTGAAAATTCGTCAAATGTATCGGGCAATGCGGTGTATACTTCATATGGAATGCCATTCGGCGAGCTGTTAACCTTAATGCCATTATCACTCTTTTTAGAAAGAGTGTAAACAATTTCTTTTATATATTCGGAATCACTGATTGTACCACGTTCAGATAAAGTAATTTTACCACTAACTTTATCTTTTCTCTCCTTCTTTTCATTAGTTACACCTTGATAGCCGCTTTTTTCCGTAATAAGGCTCTCAAAGCCAAATGGGTTCCTTGTTATGGTTAAAATCTTTGAACTTGGGCTGTAGTCAATGTAATCCATATTTTTATTATTAGACAAGTAACCCATAATTGTATCCTTAGAAACTTTTAGACTCGTTTCAATATTCAATTGTAAATTCCACGTCTTTATATAACCTCTCAAAATATTGAAAAGTACAGCAATTTCGTTAGGATAGTTGATGATAGGTGTTCCAGTTAGCAAGACAATGCGGCAATTATCGGCGCGCATCAAATAGTCATATATCTGGATTGCTAGCGGTTCAGCTGCTAGCGTATTCGTGTCGTTCTTTTTTCGTTGACTAAATTTGCTTGATTTGTTGATTTTATTGACAATTCTACTAATCAAATTGTGTGCCTCATCAATCACGACCACTGAATTATCAAATATATTATTTTTGAAATCATCTGTCATCATCTTGAAACTATCTCGTCGCAAACCGTTGTAATTAATAAAGCGGTACTTCTGACGTATCATCTCGTCAATTTGGTCATTTAGACTTTTCTTGTCTGTAGTAGACAGCTGAGAATAATTATTTGGCTTCTTTACATTAGTTAGCCAAGCACCTCTCTTTCGTCTTATATAATCAACCGTTTTGAACCCAAGCACAGCAGACAAAGCATTCGTATTTGACACATTGTCGTCAATTGAAATCCATTCCCAGAACTGATTTTTCCTGTAAATGAGATCACCACATTTCTTGATTTCTTCTAAATAATTGCGCTGAAGAGAAGCGGGTGTCATAATAATCACTTGTTTGCCGCCACTCTTAATACCTTCGGCAATAGCAATAGAACTACACGTTTTTCCTGAACCTAAACCGTGGTATAATAACAACCCTCTATATGGTGTATACAAGTTAATATAATCGCGGACAATTTTCTGATGAGTAAGCAGTCCAATTTCGCCAGTGTCTTTACCAATATCCTCACAAGATATATTCTTACTTTCGTCTTGAAGATCTTCCTTGTATTCATTAAATAGACCATTAACAAAATTGACAAAGACTTCACGGTTATTCATATAGTAACTTGAGGCGGCAACATCGTATTCGGGTGGAGGTGGTAGACGTTCTTTTAAAGATGTATCGCCAAAAACCATATTGGCTTCAGGACCTAGTGGAATAACATTTCGTGGGATTCGTTTATTAACAGTCTTTGGTTTAACTACTGCGACTGTTACTGCTTGCTCTTCTACATCTAATGCTTTAGGCTTAGGTCCTGTTTCCAATCTAGGTCCACCTTCCGGTACCATTTCAACTGCTTCTCCCTCCTCTTGTAAACCAACCTTGCCTTTAAGTTTTTCAATACTTGGCTTCTTAGGTTCACTAATAACTGGCGCTTTGGCCTCCATTACAGAAACTTTAGGAGCAGGAAATTTTGACGACACTTTTGATATGTTCCGCTGTTGTAATCCTTTTAAATATTCAATTGCTTTTACACCCGTATCGTCTTCCAAAACAACCGTCAATGGCTGAGCTGATTCTTGTTTTGAAGTTAATATAACCTTAAACCCATTGTTTGGACCTACTGAATCTTTTTTTTCTAACATTGTTTTTAATCTTTCTAAAGGTTTCATTGCTTATATAATTTCAATATATAAATTTTCTGATTTTTCCACCTTTAAAAGGTGGAGCCAAAAAAACATTAGGGTTTTTATATTTACTAATTTGGGCCATTTGAGTTTTTATTTAGTTTGTTTGGCTCAACCTTTCCAAAAGGTTGACTATTCACTATCATCACTATATTGTTCGCTCTCTTTAATATCTGGTGTCATTGCTTCTAGTCCTAAATCATTATTCAATTTGATGAAATCAATTGCTTCCATACACGCCATCTGCTCTGCTTTTCTCTTGATCTTGTGTTGACCTGAACCCATAAATACAAATATCTTGCCATTCTTTGTATAATGCTCTTGAATCGCCTTAAATGTTTTAATATCAGTGATTTTGATAGCAGTCATCATATTCGCATTATGTATCGCTTGACCAAGACACAAATAGACGCCCATTTTATATCCTTCTTCTACATCGTGCTCTATTTCCACATAGTGTGGCGTCACCTTGAATTCCTTTTGGATCTTAACCTGTAATATATTTTTGTAATTATCATCATTTCGGATCAATTCTGTCCAATTCACGTGTTTCTTAAATACATTCTCAATGAATTTCTGAGCCATTTGGAATCCAGGACCGCAAGAAAAGAAGTTGTTAAACCATCCTTCGTCGTCCTTAATTCCCATCTTGTTGTAATCGTGGAACAATGCGCCGACAAATGCCTCAAACAAGCAGCCCAATTTCTTCAGATTAGTTCGGATCTTCTTCTCTTCTGCGTTCCTAGAAATAATTAGCCACTTATGAAGTCCCATCTCGTAAGCAATCTTGCCAATATTCTCATTCTTCACAATCGCAATCTTCTTCTCCGTCATAAAACCCTCATCCTCTTTAGGAAAGCGGCGATACAATTCGTATTTTGTTGTTAGCTCTAAAACACCGTCGCCAATGTATTCCAGACGTTCATTGGACTTGCTGCTTAAAGGAAGACAATCTTGAGGCTTCTCAACAATGGTAATGTTCTGCTGTAAATTTTCAAAATGCGGACGCTTTGTGTAAGACCGATGTACAAAGGCGCGCCTGTAAAACTCCATATTATGGACTTTAGTAGGCAATCCATATCGCGTAAGAATAGATTGAACGTCGTTCAATGTAATCTCAGTGTTCAATGAATTATAGGGATTGAAAATGAGACCATCTTCGGTCTTGATAATATCGTCATCTAGTTTAGAATCAGCAGCCATTTTATACTGTAATATGGTCAGTTTTCTTTAAGTAGGTTTAGAATGTAATATAGAATATGTTTTATAGCGTTTATTGTAAAAACAACTTAGAGAAAAATCGCAGTATTATATAGCTGCCAACCTATGGAGGACAAAGAAGTATGGATGCCTATTAATGACTACGATAATTACGAAATCAGTTCTTTAGGCAATGTACGTAATATCAATACTTGTCGGATATTGAAACTGACTAATAAGGGTGGGTATATATTTACAGGATTATCTAAGAATTGTGGTATTAAAACTTATCCAGTTCACAGATTAGTTGCTTCAGCATTTATTGATAATCCTAAAAATAAACCACAAGTAAATCATAAAGATAAAAATAGATCTAATAATATTGTTTCTAATTTAGAATGGTCTACTGCTTCTGAAAACAATATTCACAGAAGCACAAATGTTGTTCAAACAACAAACCAACAAGTGAAGGTTTGGCGTATTGAACAATTGACTAATGAAAAATTAGAGTTATATGATTCCATTTATTTAGCAGCACAATGGATTGTTTTTAATAATAACAATTTATGTATAGATACTGTTAAAAATGGTATTAGTTGTGCGTCCAGAGGTGTATATAAATCATCATTTGGGTATAAATGGTCTGTATATAAGTATAATGATTTAGAAGGAGAAATATGGAAGCAGATTATAATTAATGGCTTATCATTTGACAACTATTTTGTTTCTAATCTAGGTAGGTTTAAGAACTACAAGGGCATTATTATGGATAATTATAAACCACATCATAGTGGTTACATTTTTGTTAGAGTAGATAAAAATAAATATGCTTTACACCGAATAATTGCGTCAACATTTATTGAAAATTTGGAACCTGAAATAAACAATGTAGTCAATCATATTGATGGTAATAAATTAAACAATATGGCAGCCAATTTAGAATGGACGACTATTAAAGGAAATAATATACATAATCATAAATCTGGTTTTATTAAATATTATAATAGAAAGATTGCGCAATATGATTTAGAAATGAATAAAATTAAGGAATTTGGATCTATTGTGGAAGCAAAAAAAGAGTTAGGAATAAAAACAATTAAGGAAGTTTTATCCAACCAACAAAATACAGCTGGTGGTTTTATTTTTAAATATTTAGATCACTAAATTTATATTTATAAAAATAATAATATTTTTGTAATATATACTATGGTTTACATGTCAGGTGGACGCATGGCTCGAAATGCTGCTTCAATTGTTAACAGACCTAATTGCGGGGGAATTAAGAAGGCCGGTCTCGCGCCGTCTGTTGGTAACTTCATCTCCTCTAATCCGAGCTTGATTGGTGCCGTAAATACCCAATATGGTTTGGCTTGTATTGGTAACTTTAGCAACCCTTCTCAAAGTGCTTTAAGAGCTATTAGACGATATTAAACACTTTGTTCAAGGTATTTAGCAATTAAGTATATTGCCAAAAAATAATTTAATAAGATACTTATTACATTATTAATGATGATTCTAAGGATTGACACAAGAGAGCGTGAATTGATAAAAAGATGTGAAGATTTGTTAGTTGCTGTGCCGGCATTCAAGGATTTGAAGATAGTTGTTGAACCATTGCCTTTAGGTGATATTATTATTACAACTAATCAATTGGATAATCAAAAAATAGATAACATAATCGTGGAACGCAAATCGTTATCTGATTTGGCTGCGAGTATAAAAGACGGTCGCTATGAAGAGCAATCATATCGCCTCAATGGACTACCACACCATAACCACAATATTGTCTATTTAATAGAAGGCGATTTAGCAAAATTCAATTCATTTAAGGAACGTATTGATAAGCAGACGCTTTACTCGGCGATGTTTTCAATTAATTATTACAAAGGATTTTCTTTGATGCGTTCTACAAGTATGGACGAGACAGCGTTCATTGTCTGTAATATAGCCTATAAAATTGGTAAAGATCCCAATAAGATGCCGTATTTTAGCCAGAAAGCAAACAATTCAATTAATTCAATTAATTCATCAGTATCTGAACCTGGTTTAGAATTTGGATTTGGAACTACTTTTGAAAATAATGTTTTAGAACAAGGAACTTCGGAATCAAATCCTTCTGTACATTCTTTAACGACGCATTCTTTATCCAAAGATTATTGTTCCGTAATTAAGAAAGTTAAGAAAGATAACATAACAGAGGAAAACATCGGTGAAATTATGCTGTGTCAAATTCCAGGCATCAGTTCAGTAACCGCACTAACAATTATGGAAAAATATAAGTATTTACCAAATCTTGTTAAATGCCTTCAAGAAGACCCCGACTGTTTAAATGGTATTTGTACAACAGATGTCAATGGAAAATCAAGAAAAATAAGCAAAACAACAATTACTACTATTGTAAAATATCTAGGAAATAAAAACTAATATATATAAATGAAGGAGGATTATTTTATGTATTTAGGACTGTTTGGTATTGTATTAATTATATTAATGGTGCGCGACTTTTTTTCCAAAAAGCGCAAAAATAAGGAAGGTATGACAAATATGGAATCCAGTTCGTCTGAAGGGAAGGACACATTGGCTAGCAAGTCAAAAGATCACTTAGATAAATTAACAGAGACACATGAAGCGCTTGGTAACAAAGTTCTTGCTAGCAATACTGAATATAAGAAGAATTATGAGCAGACAGCAGTGACATTACACGACATCATTAACAAGATGATGGTAGTTAAAATGAACTCCATTTATCCAGATGATGAACCGGATATTATTATGGGCAAATTAAGTGAATTGAATACATTGTATTCATCAAAGAATTCGCTAAATGATGTGGTTGCGAACTTAGGTAAAACGAAGTAAAAACGAAGTAAATAATAAACAGTAATTTATTATTTATTAATTTGTATTTGTTAGTTTATAAGTTTAAGGAATATAAATATCCACTTCATTGTCCTTGTAATAACCAGCATCCACTAACGCATCAGTATATTTAGACCCACCCCAATTGGGGTCCATTGGATTATCACTATACAACATATTCGCATCAGAATTTTTAATCTGATCCAATGGTGTTATTGCGCCTACATAATAAGACGATTGGTCAAACGCCGGATATCCATTCTTATTGTAAGGAGCATCGGATTGAGTCGCATCAACGAGCGGTGTGAATTTAAGCGGAAGAGGGACCGGTGTAGTAGGAGGTAAACCGCCTTGCGGTTCAGTAGCACTAGGTCTCACTTTGTAAACTCGGTTGCCTTGTATATCATATGTGTTCTGGACATATAAAACAGGACAGCGAATTCCAGCGCCACGTTGCCAATCCAAAAACTCCGTATATTCTTCTAAATTATTGAACTCAATCGGATTCACTCCGGGAACTTGGGCAACATTGGAATTGTATAAATAATACTTGGGACCTTTTTGGATCAAAATATTAGGACAACGATTATCACCATTCATTGTAGTTAAACCTTCTCTAACATACAATTTAGAAACGTCATAATTTATGTAGAAATACAAACTGCCTAAAAAAACCGTTATTATTAATAATGTTAGTATTGAATTGCTTGTTGTCATAATTATATAATATATATATTATAAAAATACATAATATTTCTTCAACCTTTTTCGCTTCGCTTATATTATAGGGAATGTTTGTGGAACACGTAAATAATGTTGCGAAAGCGGCTGAATTAAATACATATATAGATAACGGTACTGACGTGTTTATGCTGATATATATGGCAGGATGTGGCCCTTGTAACGCTGCTAGACCTGAATGGGCAAAATTAGAACATACTTTAGGAGGACAATATGGCAAGAAAAAACCATATAAATTCATTGTTGCTGATGTAAACAAAGATTTTTCGCACTTAATTCATAAGATTAAGCAACCTAATGCTTTCCCAACAATACTCTATGTTTCAGGTAACAAAATAGAGAATTATGAAGATAGTTCTATTAATGATAAACGCCGCGAGGTAGATTGTTTTATGAATTGGATTGAAAGCCACGTTTCAAAAATAGAAGCGGTGTCAAATTTGAAAGAGACAAATAAAAGACGTTCTAGTTATAAAAATAAACGTATGCGAAAATCTATACATAAAAAACATATTCAAGGAGGTAGAAAGTATACTAGACGTCGCAGGCGTTAAATACAATATGTCATCTGTATAAATACAAATTATTTAATATGTTTAATATATAGTAAATAAAAATGAGTGAAATTTTAAGTGATACTAAATTTTATACACTTGAATCTAAATCCACACTTCAAGCTGCTTTATCTACTCTTAGATCTGGAGTAGTTTATACACTAGTGGCGTGTGTAGGAGTAATTATTGGAGTAGTGGGTACAAGTATTGTATTTGAAAAAACACAAATAGAACCAAAGATAGCAGAAGTTGCGAAAAAGATTGAAGAGGGTGTAAAAAATATTCCTCCAGAAACTGTTGTACAAGCTACTGCTGCCATTACTGATTTGAGTAAAAGTGGAGAACACGTAGTAGAGGCTGTCAAGTCACTTGCGGAAGGTGGGGCTGTAGAAGGTGGAGATTCTGGAACAAGTGAAGAAACTGGTATAGAAATGAGTAATATGGGTGGAAAAAGAGGATTACCTTTATCAGTAGGTGATTTAAACACTGCTGCAATGAGTACAATAAACCAAAAAGCTAATGAAAAAATGAATGGAGCAATGAATACAGGACTAGGTCAGTTTGATAGTTTACAAAATAAGGCTACTGGTCAGTTTAATAGTTTACAAAATGCTGCTACTGATAAGTTAGGTAATAATATACAAGGACAAATAAATAATGCTTCTCAATTAAGTAATTCTTTGGCTACTAAACAAGATGCTGCTCTACAAAGATTTCAAGGGACTGGTGGTGGGAGAAAAACAAAAAACAACAGAAAAACTAGGAGTGAACCAAAAGTTAACGTACCTAATAGAAAGCCTAGAACCAAAAAATGTTTAGTTACAAAGGGTAACCAAATGTATATGAGTTTCTGCGTTTAGTGCTGCGTTTAGTGCTGTGTCTAACAAGATCCAACAAATTAATTAAATAATTGATAGAATATTTAATTAATAGCCAATAAAATTGAATTAAAAATAAACAAAGAAATAGTAATTATAAATACAACAATAAAATGACGAATCAATTAGACAGAACTTTTAAATTATTTGAATTTAACGTGTACAATAATAAGAGTCAACATCAATCAAGTGATGAAGACGAGGACGGTTCCAGTTCATTCAATAAGGACAATGCCACCTTTGCGATCCAAATGTTTGGCATCAATGAAGAAGGACAAAAAGCATCCATATTAGTAGAAGATTATCAGCCATTCTTCTTCTTGAAAGTTGGTGACAAATGGACCAAGACTATAAAAGACCAATTTGTTGCGCATTTGAAAGCGAAAGTCGGCAAGTATTACGAGAATTCCATTGTAGAATGTAAATTAATTGAAAAAAAGAAATTATACGAATTTGACGCAGGTAAACTACATCGCTTCATACAAATCAAGTTTGCCAACGTGCCTACTTATAACAAGGTGAAAAATTTCTGGTACAAGGACAATATCAACGACGACGGGGAAAAGGAGCGTGCTTTAATTCCCCAAGGGCTCTGGTTTAAGGACTGCCACGTAGAACTCTATGAAGCCAACATTCCGCCACTTCTCAGATTCTTCCATTTGCGAGAAATCAGTCCATCAGGTTGGATCGCATTGCCTTGTAAAAAGACCATTGAAATCAAGGGTTCCAATAAGACGACTAGCTGCGACTACGAATTCACTATTGGTTACAAAAGTATCATACCTCTCAATGATAAGGAATCTCGTGTGCCCTACAAGATTATGAGTTTTGATATTGAGGCTAGTAGTAGTCACGGTGATTTCCCAGTTCCAATCAAATCTTACAAAAAACTAGCAACAAATATTGTGGATTATTTTGACAAGTTCTCTAACGAAGTATGTAAGACAACCTTATCAAATATAATTAAAACCGCATTCAATCAATCATCTAGTCCAATGCCGCAAATAGATCTGGTCTATCCAAAAGGTTTACCATTGAAAAGCTCTGAGTTGGAACCAAAGATTGAAGAATGGTTAAAGACCAAGATTAGAGATAGAAATGTAAACAATGAAGAGCATTTAATTGAATCATTGTTTGAAAACGCAAATAAAGCATTTATAACTAAGGAAACAAAGGAAAAAGACACAGATGATGCTGAATGTGAAGCAGGTTCTGATTCCGACGACGAGCAAGTGGAAGAAGATGAACAGCCAAAATATTACACAATTATGAAGTCTGCTGAGAGCTATAAAAACAAGCAATCCACAATTGTAGATATTTTGAGCGACAAGAAATTTGATCGTGAAGGTAAAATTAACGAGCTCATCTTATCGCTCCGTAACAATTTCCCGCCATTGGAAGGAGATAAGGTAACATTCATTGGTTCTACTTTTGTCCGATATGGTGAGAAAGAACCGTATCTAAACCACTGTATTGCTCTAAATTCTTGCGACTCTTTAGAAGGCAAAGTTGAGAACTCGCAAATAGAGACATACAATACTGAAAAGGATGTTCTTAATGCGTGGACAAAACTGGTTCAACGTGAAAACCCGGACATTGTCATTGGTTACAATATATTTAGTTTTGACTACGAGTTTATGTTTCGTAGGTCTCAAGAGTTAGGTTGTGTTGAGGAATTCCTACGATTGTCCAGGAACAAGGACGAATTATGTGCTACCATTGATTATAAAACGCAGAAGATGGAAATTGATAAGAGCAGTATTACACTAGCTTCTGGTACTTATGATTTGTCTATTATCAAGATGAACGGCCGACTACAAGTGGATATGTTGAATTGGTTCAGAAGAACAGAGAATTTGACTTCTTATAAGTTGGATTATGTTGGTGGTCATTTCATTGGTGATTATGTCAAAAAGTTAGAGCATAAGGAAAATGGTAATACACGTATATCAACCATTAATATGACTGGTCTACAAGTAGAGAGTTACATACATTTTGAGGAAATAAATCATTCATCAGATTATTACAAAGACGGCGCAAAATTTGTTGTAACTGATGTTAATAAAGCAGAGGGCTGGTTTGAGATTGAGGGACACGAGAATCCGCAGGCAAAGGCCGTCAAATGGGGTCTAGCAAAGGACGATGTATCTCCTAAGGATATTTTCCGGATGACCAATGAGGGACCAACTGCTCGTGCTGTCATTGCCAAGTACTGTATTCAGGATTGTAACTTGGTTCAGCATCTGTTTTCAAAAGTGGATGTTGTAACGGATCTAGTAGAAATGTCCAAATTATGTAGTGTTCCGATGAGTTTCCTAATTTTCCGAGGACAAGGCATCAAACTAACAAGTTATGTAGCGAAAAAGTGTAGAGAAAAAGGTGTCTTAATGCCAGTTATTAATAAGGGTTCCAAAGATGATGGTTATGAGGGTGCTATTGTTTTGGATCCAAAATGTGGGTTATATCTAGATACTCCAATTGCTGTGGGTGATTTTGCGTCTTTATATCCAAGTTCAATGTTGTCGGAGAATTTGTGCCCGAGTAGTAAAGTGTGGACAAAGATTTACGATTTAGCAGGCAATTTGGTTACAGAGACTGGATCTAAAAAAGAAAATACGAATGAATATCTATATGACAATTTGCCTGGTTATGAATATGTTGATATCCGTTTTGACACGTTCAGATATTACAGAAAGAATCCGAAGGCGCGTGCTGAAAAAATTAAAAATGGCTATAAATTGTGTCGGTTTGCTCAGCCATTAGTTACAGATGACTCGTCTCATTCTGGAACCTTGGACTCAGTTCATTCTAGAACCTTGGACTCGGTCCCAGGGGCCTTGGAAAAGGCGATTATGCCATCTATTTTAGAAGAACTATTGAAGGCACGTAAGGATACGCGTAAATTAATGCCTTTGGAAAAAGACGATTTTATTAAGAACGTTCTAGATAAGCGTCAATTGGCATATAAAGTGACTGCCAATTCATTATATGGTCAGCTAGGCGCCAAAACAAGCACATTTTATGAACCGGATATTGCTGCGTCAACAACTGCGACTGGACGGTTATTGCTGACGTATGCGAAGCGTGTCGTTGAAGAATGTTACGAAAATTCAACCATTGACACAAAATATGGAAAAGTTAATACAAATGCTGAGAGCATTTATGGTGACACGGACTCGCTATTCTTCAAACTTAACCTTACTGAAACAAAAACTGGAGAAAAAATTATTGGTCACAAGGCTCTGGAATTGTCTATTGAAATCGCAAAAGAAGCGTGTCATAACGTGTCCAAGTTCTTGAAACAACCACACGATTTTGAATACGAGAAGACATTCTTGCCCTTCTGTTTGTTATCAAAGAAGCGCTATGTTGGCATCTTATATGAGCACGATCCTAATAAAGGCAAACGAAAGGAGATGGGTATTGTCTTGAAACGTCGTGACAATGCGCCGATTGTGAAGGACGTATATGGTGGCGTAATAGACATTTTGATGAAGGAGCGCGACATCAAAAAGGCCATTGATTATGTAGACAATTGTTTACAGGAATTGGTTGACGGTACGGTACCAATTGAGAAGTTGATTATTACCAAATCTTTGCGATCGTTTTACAAAAACCCACGGCAAATTGCTCACAAAGTGTTGGCAGATCGTATTGCGGCCAGAGAGCCTGGTAATAAGCCAACATCCGGCGACAGAATCCCGTTTGTGTATGTAGTCAATCCAAATAAGAAGGCGCTCCAAGGCGAGAAGATTGAGACGCCAACTTTTATCAGAGACAACAAATTACAAATAGATTATTCGTTTTATATAACAAATCAGATAATGAAACCATTGCTACAGTTGTTTGGATTAGTACTGGATGATATATGGAGAATGCAAAATAAAAGCGCAAAGATTTCAAAGTTCAAAAGAGAGATCGCGGAAGTTAGAAAAACAATAGAAGACAATAAGAAATTTGAGGAAAAGTTGTCAAAACTCAGAGATAAGGAGGTGAAGACGTTACTCTTTGATAAGTATTTGAGAGAAACAAATAATGCGAAGGAAGGAAATCAAAGCGTAATGAACTTCTTTCAGAAAAAGTAATTGAATAATATACAATATGATTAATAACAAATAGAAACAACAAAAATATTTATTACATTCTTTCAAATAAGAATGTAACAAATTTATTTAAAATATAAAATATTTTATTTTTATTTTTTATTTAACAAAATATATCATTATCTTTGCTTGAACTCTTGATAAGAGACTTGTAAACAATCGCAGTCAAGTTGCTCAATTGCTTGGTAAGCATTCTAACCTGTTCTTTGAGATCATAAATATTATCATTTGAGGATTCTTCTTCTGAGACCTCAGATTGATTATCATCTTCTAATTCTTGATCATGATATGAGTCATCATCATCAACTGCAGATTCCTCATCTGACACATCGTTAGGATAAGTTTGTTGATAAATCTCATTAAAATCAGCAATCCCTTCATAATCTAATTTACATATAATCGCATAAGGGCTTCTCTGATGTAACAAGGCAATTTCATCAACAGACAATTTGAGAAGATCATATTCTCGCTCCAATCGCAAACATTCATTCACAGTCCATTTAAATCCAGATCTAAGTTCGTGGTTCACAGTCATTTTTATATAATATTATTATCACATTTCTTTATATTGTTTTATAATTATTTTTATTGTTGTGACTGATTATTATTATTATTATTATTATTATTATTATTATTATTATTATTATTATTATTATTAGGATGAATGATTGTTTCGTACATTAATATATTGTTAGATGGGTCGTAAACAAAATGGTCATTTATATTGTTAGCATTAGCAGATGGGTTAAATATTGATTCAAAAAGGCGATTGGATATAGTATTAACAATGTCATTCGTAATTGTATTACCAGAAATATCAAATGAAACGTGATCAACTATGTTAGTTTGTGGATTTCTTATTAGATTAACATTAGTAATGTTTTCATTATTTATTATTGGTTCGCTTATTGACGCTCCTATTGCCACCCCTGTTGCTGCTGCTCTTGCTCCTGCGTTCACATTTGTATTTGTATTTGTATTTGTATTTGTATTTGTATTTGTATTCGTTCTTACGCCTTCTGTATTATTACGTATATCATACCTACAAACAGGGCACCGAACATTTGTCTGAAACCATTCATTAAACTCATTTGGTAAAAATATATGACCACAATGGTTTATTTGACGAACCTGATCAGTTGGGTTAAAACGTTCCAATGAAATAGGACAAGCCTCTGAATTTGGGTTCTGAATTTCACTATAACTAACAAGTCTAGATGAGTTTTCAATTTGTTGAACAGTTGGTCTAACAACTACAGTGGAATTTAAAAAACTAGACAAAAGTCCAGATACTTCAGATGGCCAATTAGCACTACTACTAGTACCTCTATTTCGGTTTTGATTCCGGTAGCTTGCTAAATTGTCTAAATAAATACTAGGATTTATCGGATTGTTATAATCATAAAATATATGTTGTTCTGACTCCCTAGTTCTTCGTCTATTAGAATTAGAATTAGAATTAGAATTAGAATTTCTTGTATTTGAATTCATTGTATTTGTATTATTAGTATTTAAATTATTTGAAAAAATAATCATATTCATATTGTTTCGGATATCATCTAAATAACGATATAACTGATTAATCTGATCATTCGTTTGTCTATATTGAGCAGTATAAATATCTAACATTCTATGTTGATCTGACGTAAGATGTGTATTAACATTTTGACTGGGTGTCATTGTATAAATTATATATATTATATGAAATATGTTTAAATGTATTGTTATATAATTAATTATTAAAGACTTCAATGAGTTTAGAAAAATATAATAATAAAGGTTTATCTGGATTAGCAAATTTAGGAAATACTTGTTTTCTCAATTCGTGTATGCAAGTGCTATCACATACTTATGAACTAAACGATTTTCTAAATTTGGAAACATACAAAAAGAAAATGAATAATAAAATTGACTCGGCACTTTTGATAGAATGGGATGAATTGCGAAAATTATTATGGAATGAGAACTGTATTGTTTCACCATTCAAATTTGTAAAAACTGTCCAAAAATTAGCACAAATGAAAGACCGTGAATTGTTTACTGGGTTTTCACAAAATGACCTACCTGAATTCCTGATATTTGTTGTAGATTGCTTTCATAATTCCTTAGCAAGAGAGGTAAATATGAGCATTCACGGAGAAATAGCCAATGAGCGCGATAAAATTGCCTTAATATGTTTGGAGCGCGTCAAGCAAATGTATACAAAGGATTATTCTGAAATATGGAATTTATTCTATGGTATTCAAGTCTCGCAAATCAGTTCATTGGACAAGCCGGATGATGCAATTAGTATTACTCCCGATCCGTTTTTTATTTTAGATCTACCAATTCCAGCTGATAATAAGTCTCCTACATTGCTAGATTGTTTTGATTTGTATGTAGAGGGTGAAATAATGGATGGAGACAATGCGATATTTAATGAGAAAACTGGGAAAAAAGAGGGAGCTAAAAAGAAACTATCATTTTGGAGTTTTCCAAATATATTAGTTATTGATATTAAGCGATTTAATGCGGCAAATCGTAAAAATCAAGTATTAGTTGATTTCCCTTTAGACGGACTGGATTTGTCTAAATATGTGATTGGCTATAATAAAGAGAGTTATGTTTATGATTTGTATGGTGTTTGTAATCACGGAGGTGTCACTCAGGGCGGTCATTATACCGCATTTGTAAAGAATGCGAATGACAAATGGTATCACTTTAATGATACTAGCGTTTCCCAAGTAGCATTGCCGACTCAAATTGTTAGTCCCAAGGCCTATTGCTTTTTCTATAGAAAACGAGCCGTTCCTAAAATCTAATTAAAACACTGGTAATTAAATATCTGATTTATATATATTATAATGGATGAATCTTACAATACAGTTACTACAAATTTAGGCGCTCTTTCCACCAATATGTATGACTATATGAATAGTATATTGTCTAATCCAAGTATTATAATAATTATTGTGATTGTTCTAGTAGTATACATTACCATATTTTTTTCTTTAGGCGGCTCAGGGTCTTCGGATACTTCTTCTAGCAGTGGTTCTTTCAACTTATTTGGTTCAAGTTCTTCTACAGATTCTAGTTCCGATTCTGGGTCTAGTTCTATAATGCTTGGTGTTATTATTGCGGCAATTGTAATTGTTCTTATAATGATAAATGCTCTTCAATACTTCTTTGGTATTGACATTATAGCAACAGTCAAAAATTTGTTTACTGGGAACCCTGAGGTTGATATTACAATTGATCCGGTTGCTGCATTACCTGTTGATGAAATACTAATAAGTCCTCAGGTTTTTAATATTCCTGGTAATGACTATGTGTATCCAGATGCTAAAGCATTATGTGCGGCATATGGTTCCAGATTGGCTACATATAAAGAGGTAGAAGACGCGTATGAAGGTGGCGCTGAATGGTGTAATTATGGTTGGTCGGAAGGACAAATGGCTTTGTATCCGACACAACAGAAAACTTGGGATGAGTTACAAAAAATAGAAGGACACGAGAATGATTGTGGAAGACCTGGTGTAAATGGTGGTTTTATTCAGAATCCCGCGGTGAGATTTGGTGTCAATTGTTATGGATATAAACCAAAAATGACTCCGGAAGAGGAAGATATAATGGCAAATAATCCTATTTATCCAAAGACAGAGAAGGATATTGCGATGGAGAATCGCGTAAAATACTGGAAGGATAAATTGTCAAGTGTATTAGTGTCTCCATTCAATCATACAAATTGGAGTAAAGTATAAGAACCTTCGCGAATATTTTGTTAAATAATAATAAATAAATAAATTATAATTTTACTTATTATTAATCATTTCTTATCAATTATAGAGATATATGCTTCTTTTGTTAGTATTAATATAGTATTTAAAACAAATAAAATGGTAATATATTTAGCAATCATCATTGTAACAGCATAACACATATTGACAAAAATTGACAAATTGTATTTAATCATCATCATAATAGTTGCGCGATAATAATACTCAATTTCATTATAAATTGGTATATTTATTATTATTTCTTCCCGGCAAATAGGACAGCTTTTTGATACATTTACCCAGTCAAATAAACATTTAATATGACCTTCGCTATTACAAGCACAATCTGAAGTAAATAATATTTGTTCCTTCATTTTAATTATTTTGTTAGTTGGTTGAGCTAATTCCAAGCAAATAAAACATAATGGTTCTTCTTTCTTTTTTTCTTCATTATCTATTGGAACTTTATTTTGTTCCTCTTTGTATTCTTGGTTTTTATTAATACATTTTTGTTGACATTTTTTTTTATTCCTTGTATTTTTATAAATATCCAAACTATTTGACATTTAATATATTTATAATAATTGATATTATAAATATTTATCTTGTTATTATCTTAATTTGTTATTATTTTATTTTGATAGTCTTCTAGTTTTTTTATTAGGAATACTTGGCGGTCTTCTTGTTTTTCGGTTTTGTTTTTTAGTTTTATCAATTTCAATCATTCGCATAAATTCGTCAAATATATTATCTGGCAACATTGTGTGATCCATACATTTTCTTGCTCCACCATACATATCCTGAACTGGTTTCTGATTATTAAAAAATAAGCCGGCTGGTACTGCTAAATTTTCAAAAATACTGCTCACCTTTTGCATACCACCGCCTTCCATCTGTGTAGAGCCTTCTAATGAATTTAATGTTTGTATCGGGCTTAAACCCTCCTTCAAAAGATAAGAATCAACACTATATCCACCACTCATAATTATATCATTGCCTCCTTGTTGTTCCCTATAAAATAATAAATCATTATGTCCAAAATTTGTTGTCATTGTTATACATTAAATTGATATAAATTAATTCGTATATAATCGCTTTATTTCAGGCACATATTTGACTTCCCTCTTATTCTTTACGTAGTCTACTATTTTAGTCACCTGTTCCTCATTCTTGATAATTTCACGCAAACAAGTCTCTAAATATTTAAATGTTAGTTGCTGTGTATCCTTAACCTTTACAAATTTCAATTGACCATCACTCAACTTAACAGAAGACTCCGACATATTATTTGTTTCAATGTGTGTATTAATGTTTTGGCTTAATACATTCTTTTTATCACGTAGCTCCTTCATCCGATCATTCAATGTCTTCATTTGATTGTCAATTGCGACCCATTGTTGTAGTTGTTGTTCAAAACTCATTCAAAAATATAATATAATAAAACAAAAATAAAGAACAATTTAAACTTTATTTTTGTTAGTTTGTTTCAATTAAGATACTGCTTCAAATGATTACTTTCTTAACGATTGCGTCTAGTTCTCTTGCTTCCAGAATACTTAGTGCGTCTGCTCTTACCATACGACTGTTGTAAGCCAAGAAGACCAAAAGGAACAACAGCTTGCTCCAAAAGAGCACCGATGCCTAAAAATCCTCCCTTCTTGGATTTACCACTTCTTCTCTTTTTGCCACCCTTTTGGTTAATCAACGAAGAACCGGGGTCATTAGCATTCATCTTACCAATAGGAACTAGATCATTACTTCCAATAGAACCAGCATTGGCGCCGGGTTGAAGAGTAAGTGCGTTCATAAATTGTGTCCATCCATTACCATATGTGTTGAATACAGATCCCCAGGCACTAGGAGGAGCCATACTATTACCACCTTGCTGCTTTCTAGTTTTACACTTGGTCATTATATATTGATATAAGAAAAAATATATATTAAATTACTTTTGGTATAAAAAAAGATTTATTACGCAATATTGTAATTAGTATAATTAATATTGCTAAAATTAGAATAAAAATCAACAAAACCAAGAAAATAATTATGTAAATATAGGGATATACTTCATAGAGGATAAGTTCAGTAACTGGTGAAAAAATCACTTTGATTTCATTTCTCATGTCATTGGTTTTTAAAATGTCTAAACATTGCTTTATCAAAGAATCTTTCATTATTTCTATTTCTATAGGAACTTTATAAAATTATTTTGATTTTTTTGCGTGTTAATATAATATAATTTTTCTCTTATTCCAGTAAGATAAAAATGGACGACATTATTGAGCCAACAATAGATTACGATTTTTCCAAGTTATATTTAGGACCTCCATCTACTTTAGCAGGAGGCGCATATTTTACACGAATGATGTACAATAGCAATAAATTGCTGTATTTACAAACACCCAAATGCTTAACTAAGCAGGGTTTTGTAAAAAGTGGCAAAAAAATGTTTGTTGACCTAATGTTTGATAATAATGACACTGTATTCATTAATTGGATTGAGAATTTGGAGTCTAAATGCCAGGAACTAATACATAGCAAGGGTGATGCTTGGTTTCAGACGAAGCTGGAGAAGGATGATATTGAGACCTCATTTACGTCACCTTTTAAAATCTACAAGTCTGGAAAATACTATTTATTAAGAGTAAATGTGAAGCCAAACATCAAGATATATAATGAAGCGGATGAAATTATTAAAATAGAAGACATTATACCGGAAAAGAACATTATTTCTATTTTGGAAATCCAGGGTATTAAGTTTACATCTAGGAACTTTCAAATTGAAATTGAACTTAAACAATCTATGATTGTTAGTCCTGATCCATTTTTAGATGAGTGTTTTATTAAGAAACCAAATAAAAAAACAAGTCTAGTTGCTTCTGCTGCTAGTAGTATTGCTGTTAATAACGTGTCTCTCACTGATGCTGCTAAAATTGATTTAGATATAGATGATGATAATAATGATAATGATAATAATAATGACATTGAAGATGATAACATAAAAGACAATGATAAAGACTCAAATAAAATAACAGCAGTGTCTAATACTCCTGATTTAGAAGAATTTATAAAAGAAACGGCAAACGAACTAACAAAAATGAATCAAACTAATTCAAAAGGTTTAGAAGAATCTGAAAATGAACTTCTCAATGATAATATAGTTTTAGAAATAGAAGAATTGGAATTTCCTGAAAAAGAGGATCCCAATACTTTAAAAGAAGTAGACCTTACTTCTAGTTTAGTGAATAGTTTAGAGAGTATTACACTTAAAAAACCCAATCAAGTATATTATGAAATTTACAAAAAAGCAAGAGAAAAGGCCAAAGAGTGTAAAAAAGTCGCCATCGCAGCCTATTTAGAAGCCAAGAATATTAAGAATACTTATATGCTGGAAGATAATGATGACAGCGATAGTGAAGTTGAAAGTGAAGATGAAAGTAATGATAGTGAATTTGACGATTTTGATAAATATGAAGCAGAAGAATAAATATCTAGGAAACTTGTAAGATTCCATTTTACAAGTTATACTAACAAATAATTAATTCCTAATTAATTCCTAATTAATTAATAATTACAAAAATATTTTATCCCTAATTTTATATAATGAGTGTTTCACTAAAAAAACTCTGGAATGATTATGGTGTTGGTGGTATTCTAATTGCCATTATAGGTTTGTACGTTCTCTCTATGTTGTATAACTATTTTATGTCCAAGGGATCTAGTGGCTATGAAGGCAATTCTAATAACAATAACAAGGCTTACAAGAAGAACAGTGGTAATAACGGAGGTGCTCAACAAATGGGACCGGTCCAGGAGTCACAAGAATCTGTTGGAGGCAACGAAGTCTATGCTTCTGTAGGCGGACCTTCTCAACCTATGGCCCCTGCTAGTTCTTGCGCGTCGTCAAACCCTGCTGATTTACTCCCCAAGGATACAAACAGTCAATGGGCTCAATTAAACCCTGTTGGACAAGGTGAGTTGGCCAATCTTAACTTCTTGAAGGCCGGATATCAGATTGGTATTGACACTGTTGGACAGAGTTTGAGAAACGCCAACTTACAAGAGCGTTCTGACCCGGTTATTCCTCAGTTGTCAGTTGGTCCCTGGAATATCTCCACCATCACTCCCGATTACACGAGACCTCCTCTTGAGATCGGACAAGGTGCTCAGTAAATTTTAAGTTGATTTTTAAGCTTCGCTGAATAAACATCTTATAAAATTAATTAAATAGCTTTGATATTTAATTAATAATAATATCCTAGTCAATATGTATAATCTCAACAGTATATAGATGTTTGACTACGATAAACAAAATATATTTTTCTGTATAGTTTTAGGATTTGTGTTAGTTATTTGTTTCAAAATATACAATGAATCCGATGCGTATAATTTAAAATGTATTATATCCGATGTTGATGGTGAGAAGTATTGTGTTAGAGAGCGCGCGAAGCTACAAATTGCTGCTGATTTGCTTGCTAAAGTCACGCAAAATTGTAAGGATTTAGTCGCATATGTCGGTAAAAAATACCCCGATGATGAGGACGTCCAACGCCTAGTACAAAAATTTAATCCGACTAAGATTTCGGAAACGTTGCCAACCAGTGAATTTACCGCATACAGTGAAAACAAGGGCGAAAAATTGGCATTTTGCTTGAATAAGAGTAAAAAAGAGAATGAAGGCAAGTTGATTGATATTAATACACTCACATTTGTTGCGATTCACGAATTAGCACATATTATGACAAAATCAGAGGGACATAAACAGATCTTTTGGCAGAACTTCAAGTTCTTATTAGAAGAAGCAAAAGCGGCCAAAATTTATAAGCCCGTTGATTATAAGAATAACCCGCAACCCTATTGTGGAATGAATATTACTGATAATCCTTTGTATGACTTGGGCTAGAAAAAGGCTTAAATGCTTCACTGATAAAAAAGGCTTTACCGGAAAATATATATAAAATAATAACATATTAATATATTAATATGTCATTGTCTAGTCCAATAATTAAAGTAAACAAAATAATAGGTAAGGACAGAATAGAAAGTATCATCGTCTTTTGGGGGACTAATTTAGAAATACCTAACCCTACCACATTATTTAATGAATTCATAGAATCAGGAGCAAATAGTGAAGACCCAAAATACAGCGCAATAAAAGGCATTTTTTCAAAAGATGAACTAACAAATATTTCAACCAATCGCATTCCAGTTACATTTACTAACCAATCCATTCACATTGACGATAATATTGGCACAATTAAACTCAAGATTTTTCAAGCAATTGGTAAGAACGTTGGACTAGATGAAATATATCTGTTCTGTCTACGTTCCGAAAGGCTGAATCCAATTACATTTTATCAAAATTTGACACAGAATGATCGTGTGCCTTTAACCAGAGCGCGTCTTGATCAAATGCTGTATAATATTTACGATTTAAATGGCAAACCAATTGACTTTGAGTTGCCTGAAAAAGAGAAGTATTCATATGACGACATACTGCGACTAAATTTGTTAGACCGTGATTATTTGGTAGCCAGAGCGCTTGGACAGAAATTTGTTTTTTCATCTGAATACCCCTTTATATCTGATCCTTTTTATGTTTCCGAGTATGACAATTTGTTAGAACGCTCACGTAAGGAACTGACATCATTAAATAATAATTTGCTCCTTGAAAATGAAGTAATTTACGATGATACATTGTATTTATGTCTTGCTGAAGACGTTTTCAAAGAAATGGAAACAAAGGCTGGCCCTCCTGAATATGCTAGCAAAATATATTTTCCATTCCTATTTAAAACCGGTATTGATACTGTTGCTAAATTGGAAGCCAAACGGGAACAATTAGTTCAAAATACGACAACTATTTTATCAACAAATGTAGAGCGCCTATTTGAAAATATTGATATGTTTTATGATGTTTACAAGTATAAACAGCCATCCAAGGTGTTCTCTCAAGTTGCTAGTAAAACTGGTATAAATAGTTTCAAAGTTGTTATACATCCGGATTCCAAGATAAAAATACCAATGGATGTGGTATTCAAAATACTACACGCAACATTTGATTATCCTCTTATTAAATACAACCCTGAAACCAGACAAGAGAATATTTATAGGTTATACACAGACAAAATATCAACAGATGGACGCAAAATACCTTATCTAAATAAGTCGTCTATAATGAAACTATCCAAAACAATTGGTAGAAGACGTTCTGTAGCTGTTTATACCAAAGTATTTTATCAAGTAGATGACACATATGAAAAGGAAAAGGAAGAAAATGATTATTACATCATTTGCGAATTTGATGAGACTGGTTCTATTACAGTTTATTCATTCAAGTCTTTTGTAAAACCTGTATTGCTTGGGTCAACTCAGGAAACCAAATTCACAAATATTAATAAAATCATTGACCTCTCAGTAAATCAATTATTAGAACAAATAAAACCGTTTTTTGAGCAAAGTGGACTTAATATTCCTTTATTCAAATCGGTTACTGATGATAATATTGAAATACGAGATATTACTTATCAAATGGTGTATTCTATTAAGAAACCAATTAATTTGAAACAATATAGCGGTTGTTTGTCTTCTGCTTTTGTTGTGGAGAGTACCAATCTAACTGAACTTCACGTTAAAAATAAAGATAAAGGTGCTTATTTACGATTCAAACGTGTTTCAAATTTCACATTGTTAGATAGTCAGACCGCATTTATTATTGAGAAAATAGACCACGGATTCACTCAGACTGATATTTTATTTGAATTACAGCAAAATTATGACATTAATGAAGAAAAGGCGCGCGATATTTTACAAAACACATTACGAGACTTGGAAGCAACCCGAGGCGCTAATAAGAAGCGTTCTATTATGATCAAGAAAAACCCTGGCTTCAAAACAGTGATGTCTTTAGATGCCGTTACTAGTGAAGTATCTATTGTAGTGAGTGATTTAAAAGACCTATATTATCTAGACACATTTCCTGTGTACATTGATACTTTTATTCGGATTACACAGGATCAAAAGAGTACGTCTATTAATAAGAAAACTATTACCGAATTATGCTCAGGAGGTGAAATAGAAGACTTGAATTTTGACGATGAATTTGTAGCGCAATCGGAGCAATCTTTAAATGAACATAATCAAGTGCCTGATATTTTTGAAGAAAGTCCAGTTTATTCAGAAAGTGTTAGTATTGATTCGGGAGATGAGAATGATAATGAACTTTTAAGAATGTTGGGTCTAGAAGGAGAAGATATTGGTGAAGACTTGGGTGGCGGCGGTCTATCGGATGATGAAGTAAAATCTGATACACCACCTCCTTCAGATCCTCTTCCTATTTCGTCATCGTCAGAAGAAGTAAAATCAGATACTCCACCACCTCCTAATCCGGAACCTATTTCGTCATCTTCAGAAGAAGTAAAATCAGATACTCCACCGCCTTCAAAAGAAGAAGAAGTGAAATCTGATACACCACCAGAACCTGTTCCTGACCCTATTTCTTCATCATCTGAAGAAATAAAATCAGATACACCACCACAAAATACAAGTCCTGATCTTGCTATGCCTTTAGAAGAAAAAGTTATAACACCTTCTTTAGAAGAACTAGTAGATAAACCGCAAATAAAAATTGGAGAAGTGATTAAACAACCAAAAATAGAATTTGAAGAAGAAGCAATAGAACCATTAATAGAACAAGTAGAAGAGTTAGAAATTGATGTAAAACCTAAAAAAAAGGGAAAGGCAGCAAAGGTTAACCTTGAAACAAAGGTTAACCCTCAAACAAAGGTTAACCTTGAAACAAAAATAAATCCAGAGACAAGAATCCCTATAGAAAAGGCGAAACCATCAATTGCTGACAAAGTAGTAGAAAATAGAGTTCAGGATATTACTGGAATGAAGCTGAGATTCCCAAATCCATTTTCAAAGAAAATAGAAGACAAAATGCCGCAATTATTTGTCAAATCCAAAGACGATAAAATGGATTTATATACCCGTATGTGTCGTATGAATTTACAAGCAAGACGCCATCCTGTTATTTTAACAAAGACTGAAAAGGATAAACTGGTTGAGGAACATCCGGACCACTATTTGAATGATAAGGGTCAAGTCAAAGAATCTGAATTCATTGAATATGGAGCCAATCCAAAAGATCCATCTAAAAAATACTTCTTCACCTGCCCGCGTTACTGGTGTCTGTTAACAAATACAATGGTCACTAAGCAAGACATTTTAGACGGCAAATGCGGTCCCAAAGTTGCTAATGTAGAGGACGCTATTATTCCTCAAAAAGATAGTAAGGTACCAAAAGGCAAATATGTATACCAATTTTACGGTGACGATGAAGAGGTTTATCCAGGGTTTCATAAAGAGAAATTGACAGATGGTACTTGTATTCCGTGTTGTTATAATAATTGGAATACTCCTGAAATGAAAAATCGCAGAGATACTTGTCAAGGGTCCAACAATCCTAAGATGGATGTTAGTGCGTCTGAAAAAGCAATTGAAGATGAAATTGAAAATGACTTGAAAGAAATTGAGGGTTATGTTAAGGGACCAGAAAAATATCCACTGGGTGAGCATAGATGGGGTTATATGCCTATTATTGTTCAGAAGTTTTTACACGAGGTAAATGCGGATTGCCAGGTTAGCAAAACAAATATGAATTTGAAGCCTGACCACACGTGTTTGCTGCGTCACGGGGTTGAACGAAGTCCTAAACAATCATTTATTGCCTGTATAGCAACAACAATGTTTTTTGGACAGACGTATATGGCACCTGATCCGGATAAACCCGGAAAAAATAAAAGTTTACCTCTGGTTAAGAAATTCATTCCAAATGCGAAGACTGAAGTGCCTACAATAGAGCAAATGAAGCAACTTATAATAGACGCAATTGACCTTGATAGGTTCATAACATATCAGAATGGCGACCTAGTTACATCATTTGCGAATCCGGAACTAAATATGGAAAAACAAGTGCCGGATGAACGAATACGAAAAGCAAAGAACGACACAGATGAAAGTAATAACAATTTTGTAAAAGGTGAACAAGTTGAATGTAATTTTAGAGGGTTGGATAAATGGTACAAGGGCACCATAGTGAATGCTAATCGTAATGGTACTTATGATGTATCTTTTAATAAAATAAAAGCCAATCTAAATGAATATAAGGATTCTGAATTATATAAAAAAATAAGTTCAAAAAAGGGAAATAACAGCGAGTTATACAAAATAAAACCATCAAGAGAGGCTGACGAATCACCATCTGCTTCTAATTCTAATTCAAATTCTCTAAAAGACGATGAGTTTGACCTTGCTTTTTTTGAAAAAGCAGTAGAAGCATTTGAAAACTTTAAACGCTTTCTAATTGACAAAACTGTGTATATTGATTATACATATTTGTGGGATTTATTATGTGCTCCTAATCCGAAGCTGTTTGAAGGCAGAGGTATCAATTTGGTCGTTTTGGAGATGCCTGAAGACGACACAACTAACAATATTGACCTTGCTTGTCCTTCCAATCATTATTCTAATCACATTTATGATGTAAGAAAAAGCAGTCTTATATTGCTTAAGCGTGAAAACTGGTTTGAGCCAATTTATGCGTTCCATAATAGCAGTAAGCCAAAAGTGATTACTACATTTACTGAATATAATAGACAATTGCCAAGTTCCTTACGTGCTGTTTTTTCAAAAATTATCAGACCAACTCTGGGTGAAAAATGTATGGCTTTACAGTTTCCTAGTCAGCCGAGAGAGTACCGTTTTGAAACCGCACCGTTATTGGATGTGTTAATTAAAAAATTAATTGATAGAAAATACAACATTAAAGAACAAGTTTTAAATTTTCAAGGCAAGGTAATTGGTTTAATAGTTACAAGTCCTACTAACAAAAATGGATTTATACCTTGTTTCCCATCTTCTTTAACACAATTGAAAAAACCTGGGAAAAACACAGAATATGGATATGTATTTATGACGGATGACATATGGCACACATATGATGACACATTGGCTTTTTTAAAAGAATATTACAAATATGACGATATAGCGAAAGATAAAACGAAAGGTAAATTGAAAGATACTACGTCATTATTCAAAGTCACCGATGATGATATGGATGACACATTGGTCATTGGGTTTCTAACAAAGACCAATCAATTTATTCAAATAAGTGATCCCAAACCAATATCTCAAATAGCCGACGAAATTCCAAGTATTAGTGGAAATAATACTTTAACAGCTGATATAAACACTTTGACATCATCTAAGGTAGATAATAGACGCGTTGATTTCATTAAACGAATTCAACTAGAAACCATTTTTTACAATGTATTCAGAAACACAATTCGTATTTTATTCAATGACTATTCAAATAGTGATAAGCGAAAGCAAATACAGTCCGAATGTAACGAACCAACAACATTGTATAATGCCAAACTAACAAAAGTAGTAGAATTATTAAAAACACTGGTAAGCAATAATGTAGAATTTGTTGAGCATTTCAATTACAAGAGCATTAATGAAGACGATATTCAAAGTTGTATTGCTAATAAATCCGACAATTGCGTTGATAATGCGACGTCCATTTGTAAAATCTCAAAGACGGATGATAAGTGTATTGTTGCTTTTCCTGCGAATAATTTGGTTACTAAAATGCCCAATGAAGAGTATTATTATGGTAGAATGGCAGACGAACTGATTCGTTATAATCGTATCAAATCGTTTATATTCAAGCCACAAGCATATTTATCATTTGGCCAGATAAAATACAATTTACGGGACAATGAAATTATTGTTTTAGAGGATATGCTGACCCAGGAGTTCTTTGATAGTATGGTCCCATCTGATATAAATATTTACGCAAAATACAACACGTATGACAATGCGGAACCAATAATATCACAGCGTTATAACTCAGATGTTAAAATAGATGAAATAATTAATCCTCATCAGAACAAGGCTTGCCAGGGTTCAGAGCCGGATAAAATTAGTTCCGGATATTGGAAAAATTGTTTCCCAAAAACATATAGAGAAATCACTTATAAAGACAGCCATTTGTGTGCGTTATATTTAATCATTGATCTAGTTCAAAAGTTTAAAGGAAACAGTATCACAATTGAAGATATTAAATCGGATTTGGTGGATGAATATAAACGTCTTGTTACCAAGCAAGATGATGAAAATGAAGGAGAACTAATTATTGATGTTGATCGTAATCAAAAAATCATAGACTTTTTAAATGATGAAGGGCAATATGATGTTAAACAATTGGTGTCTAGAGCGATGACATTTGAGCAGATGATTTTTCAAGATGGTTTCACACCTGTCAATTTTGATTTGTGGATTTTATTAAATAAATATCAAATTCCATCTATAATGATTTCTAATTTTCCATTGCCTGAGACAAATCGTCAACGCACTGAGTTTGTTTGTCATAGTTCAGAAGACGGATTGTACGCATTCATTATTGTACCAGCAATGTATTCTAGACAGGGCAAAAAAACACCCGAATATAAATACATAGTAAATGAAAGTGGTAGTGAAAAAATAGCCATATCTAAAATACCAATGACGGACAATCAATGTCTAGTAAGTATTGAAGAAGCAATCAATAATGAGGATTACAATTATACGATTGAAGATTTTTTTGATGAAAATATATTTAAAAAGAAAGCATATAAGAAGCACGTAGACCGACCCAAAGTTGGAGAAAGCGAAAGCGAAAGTATAAGTAATAAACCTAGTTTTGAAATGGAGGCTATAAAAGCGGCAAGAAAGGAAGGATTAGCAGCAGTTAGTGCGGTCGCTGATATTTCAACCTTGAAAGAAGAGGTGCCGATACAGACACCAAAAAAGACTGTAACAAAGAAAGTTACGGCTAAAAAAGGCGGTAAAAACACTAGACGCCGTTAATTTAAGTTGAAATTAGTTAAGTTAAATGTATATAAATTAAGTTAACTAATAGAATCGTCGTCCTCATCATCGTATTCACATTCTGTGTCATATTCATTGACATTTTGTTCTTCGTTAAAATTTTGTGTACTGCTTTCGTCATCTGATTCATTTGCTTCAGAATCTTCTAATGTAGATACTTCAGGATCATTTGTTGACGTGTTTGTTACAACATTTTGTTCATCTTCGCTTTCGGATTCACTAAGTTCTTCATCATCCTCATCATCTTCGCTTTCTGATTCGCTTAGATCATCTTGTACATTAGCACTAAAATAGAACAAAATTTGCGCTGCTTCTTCTATCTCTGCTTGTACATCCAAAATATTAATATTATAAAATCCAATATGCTTAGTGTTAAATATTACTCGGGTTTTTCTTACTATTTTCTTTTTATCAGAAACGGTCGTTGGATTATCAAGTAAATGAGACAAAATTGTATTCGGATTCGGAATCAAATTCGGAAACACAATGGGGTTAGGTATTATTTCTATAATTTGCCTACCAAACGCCTTGTTGTATTCGTAAAACCTTTTTAATTTATGATAAAGTATTTTCTTATATTGCGCCAACTTATGGGTTCCTCTAATATCATAATTTACAATGTAATTGTAATACAAAAATGGTCTGAATATTTCAACCAATTGTTCCTTTGGAAACTTTTTATGAATTGTTAGTTTCTTTGTATATGGATTTGAAATTAACATTTCAATCACCGAAGGATATAAACATAGTGCCGGTGTAGTAAACACATATTTTTTTATTGAAAATTCTCTAAGAAATGCCTCATTGTTTATAACAAATTTATCATTATCATTATCAAAATTGGACAAAAAATATAAATGAAAAATGGTGGATGTTAATCTTACACTGTCCTTCATCTTAAAATATATATTATATAATGTTGCGTTTGAGAACTCTTCATTATTAAATGGATTTTTTGGCCTCTGTGGATCCGAAAAAAAACTAGGGGCGTGACCTATTGCCGTTTCAATAATATGAATGAGTTCATTCAAATTAAACAAATAAATAGATTTATTCTGTACAATGGAAATTGTATTCTTACTATTTATATCTAATGGCGTCATTGATAGATCATCCGTTACGACCTTTGGATATTTTTTTAATTTATAGATATTCACAAGTTTATTGAAAGCAAAATATGTGCGCTGGGCTTTTGAAAAAGCATTAAATACACATTCTATTTGTTTTTGAGTATTAAGTTTATTATTGAGAAAATGGTTAAGAGCTTTGAATTTACTTCTTGCGCTCTTTTTTATAAATGAACAATTTTTGATTGTATTGAATTCCTTGTGTATCTTACATATAAATGAATATACACTGTAGTTTGTATACATATCACTCGTTGCGTTTAAAGTTAATGGTATAAATTTATTGACTTCACCTGGATATCTTACAACATCTGCTTTTGTTATTGTTTGTAATATATTAAAAAAAGATTTCATTTATAAGTGAATTGTTATACTTATAAGTGATTATATTTTTAATATATTATTTTTCTGTATTATATTTTTTAATTACCTTTTAAATTACCTTTATAAACTTGCTTTTTATAATTTATTCAAAAGGATTGTAATCGTTGTCGCCTCCAAGGTCTTCCGCCATTATATTAACCACGTTATCTTCTATTGTCAAATTCTTCGTGCTACAAGCGTCATTCTGGTCCTCAATAGCACCAAACAATCCCTTATCAATCAAGTCATTCTTGTCTTCATACTCATACTTGTACTTCTCATCCAACTTGATCATCTCATTCAAGTCTAATACAACTTGGAATGATGCGGTTCCAAAGAGACCTTCTTGCCCACACATCACGTTTGCTGAGATACCACGCATCATATCTAGTTCTCCGTGTCTAGCTGCTTTCAAGAACATCTCAGGCGTCTCCTCAAATGACGCCTTAGCAATGGGTCCAATATCATCATTGTTAATACCGTGTCTAAATATTGATATCATCTTGCTGGTAAAAGTCATTCTGTCACATAACAATGCCATATGATGATAATTCAAATAAGTGCCGTCAAATTCAATGACATCAGCCAACTCATTGTAAATAGCCTGTCTCGCGGCCTCCATTCCTAGAACATTAAAGATCTCAATAATGTCATTACTATATGTTCTGGTCGGATCAATATAATCTAATCCAAGCACATCCAACATATTAGTTCCAATTGTATCTAAGACCCAAATATCTTGCTTAACATATGAACCCGACTTCTCAACCAAGTTGTCCTTCACCTTTCTAAGAATTACCTTGTTAATATTCTTAATACCACGGAGTACAATGTTGTTTAATAGCTGGTCTTGGAAATTCTTAAGAATGTAAATCTGATCCGACTGGTCTAATGGATTCAACTTGGCCTTCTTCTGTGCTCTGCTCGCAGCATTTTTAAGAACATTATTCATTCTAATTCTGAAGACTAACTTGTCAGCATTGTAATCCGAATAGACACACGAAATCTCCTCCTTATAGGTATTATTCAATGTGAAATTAACATCATCCATTGTAATATTCTTTTCCAACATCGTCTCAGGATCCATCACCATACGAATAACCCACTTGGACTTCTCATTTGGATTTTCACCCGATGCGCCTGTCTCCAAACAATCATTGATCATATTCTCAAACTCTCTGTATTGAGTCATTGTGTCCTTATCTTCATCAATAAGAGTATTCAAATCATCCGGGTCAAAGCAGATTTCAACGGACTTGACAATTTCTTCCAGCTTGGTATGTTCCAACATATATTGGAATGTATTTGCTTTATCCTTGTCTGTCTCATCCTCTGGCTTCAAGTAAACAGTCAGCGACGGATTCTTTAGAGATGCTGACAGTGATAGGATTTCTTCAATTCTTGGCACACCACGAGTTACGTTAGACTTTGACGCAACACCCGCAAAGTGGAAAGTGTTCAGAGTATTATGAACTATGATACCACAATCCATCATAAATGTCTGGTTTGCGGGAACTGTAAAATCATAAACATATTCATTTGACTGTCCTTTGATAATCTCAATATTTACAATCTCATCCCAGATTACATTTGAATTAGCAGCTTGCTTCAAAATGGCTACTTCATTTGTAATAAGATTTGCGTTCTCATTTTGTTCAAATATTTCAATGTATTTTTCTAATGTTCGGCGACCAATACTGTCTTTCTTTACCCACCTTCCGTAGGTGCGACTTTGTCCAGGAAGCTTCAATGTTTTACCGCAAAACGCGATAATCTGCCCAAGACCATTAATCTTATCAATTTCTTCCGATAAATCGTGAGCATCTGTGCGCTCAATATATTTAACAATATTCATCAATTTGTCTGTGTGGACTAGACTACCAATGTTGTCTTGATATATTTTAGAATATTTGGCACTAATAGACACATTAAACATTGGTGCTCCACGAGTATTGGTCTCTTTAGTAGACGCAAATATTCCAAAGTAATTAAGGAATAAAGCTATATCACTTGATAATTGTTTGCTTCGGCTACACGACCTGATTTGATGATGTTTCTCATCGCACTGGAAGTTACCATCACCGTCCATATATCCTTGGATTAGACCTGCTTTGAATTCATTGGGAGCAGTAAATGCGAAATCTGGAATGCGTTTAACAAATGACCCGGTACCACAAGTATTTACAATGAACTCGGCTAGAACCTTGTGACTAAACTTGGTTGAAGTGGAAGGGCCATATTCACCCGCATAAGTTCTGACTTTAGCTTCCTTTTCAAACTCCAATGCTAATTTGGTAACATTGTCAATGTAAAACTGGGAAATATTTGTAATACAAATAGAAGTGTTATTAACATTACCTTCAGCCAAGTAGGCGCCAATAAACCAGCCAAATAGTTTGTCTAATTTCTTAGCATTGTCGCCAATTGTAACACTATCTTTGACAAAAGTATTATTGATGTGTTTGGCAACGGGAACACGCAATCCTTCTTTCAAATCAGCGCCTGTAATTGGTGCCACTTGTTGAGTATTTTCGTCGCGAACAAGATGCGAATGACTCAATGTAGTTGTTGTTTGGCGACCACTCTTGGTTGTAATCTTTACTAAATCACCATTTACTGGGTGACGACTAACGTGTGATATTTTATTCCAGTGTGTCTTTTCTTCTTTGTCCACACCTACAATATAATACTCGTCGTCCAAAGCATCCAACAACGTCTCAACACTGTCTACGTGACCAGTGTTAAAAGTGTATTCGGGATTTTCCTCAATGAGAGCATCACATAATTCGCCAATTTGCGATAAGGCCGACGAAATATTTTTACTCAATTTATTTATTTTTACACACCTAATATGCTCACAATATGTAACCGACATCTGAGTTGTCGGCTCGCCAATACTTTGCGCCGCAATCATTCCCACCATTTCACCAGGTGCGACAATTGCGCGCTTGTAATCAAGAATAATCGTCTCCAATAATATTTCAAGTGCCTTCTTATTGAAACGCTTATTCAGTAACAAATCCTTGGGTGACAAGTAATAATAATAAAGCACTTTGAATAATCCAGTAGGCGGTGCCATTCGGATCTTTTCCAGTTTTCCAAACGCAGCCTCTATCATATCAAATGCTTCCAATATAGTAATATCTACTAGCGAATTGGAGTTGATATTTTGCTGTCCAATAATGTTCTGAATTATGTACGAGAACGCAACTGGAACGCGCACAGTTTTATCCGACTTGTAACTGAAGATATTCTTAATGATAATACCGCGTTGCTCAATCATATAATCTGTATAAAACTGACACTTCTCATTGATTCGCGTTTCTTGATTCTTCTGTCTTTTAAATGTGCTAGCAGTAAACATTCCAGACATTGACTTGTTCTTGTGTTTCTCATCAGGAACATTGTAGTGAGCGTAAATATCTTGGATCGTCATATCTACAATTGGGAGCTCTTGATTTTCAACTTTAATTGTGTCAATACCATCGTCACCATACGAGAATTGGACTACTTTGCTCTTATTGGTTCGGATTGTCATATCGTAATTGACCATCAAATCCTCCAAACCTTTAATCAGTCTTCTCTGGATATAACCAGTAGTAGAGGTCTTAACCGCAGTATCAATGAGACCAATACGACCACCCATCGCGTGGAAGAACAGCTCTTGAGGTGACAATCCGTTAATATAAGAACTCTCTACGAATCCACGAGCTGCTGGCGAGTCGTCATACTTGGTATAGTGAGGCAGAGTTCTGTGTTCAAAACCGTAAGGAATTCGCTTACCATCTACGTTCTGTTGACCAAGGCACGCTGTCATCTGTTGGATATTGATTTCAGTACCCTTGGACCCGGCATTAAACATAATAACAAATCGGTTCTCCTTATCTAAATTCTTGAGCGCCTCTCTGCCTGCGTCATTTTGCGCTCTACTTAAAATATTGTTAATCTTTGTCTCAAATTCTTCCTCATTGGACTTTCCTGAGTTGTTCTCAAAAATGCCAATTTGGACCTGGTCTATTAAATTCTTGACATCCTTCTTCTTGTCGGTGATAATTGAAATGATCTTCTGGTTCGTCTTCTCGTCAGTAATTAAATCACTGATGCCGACTGAGAAGCAACTGTTTCGCATATACTCCGTTATTATGTTCTGTAAGTCGTCAACGAATGCGGCCGATGCCATATTTCCGTAATCATTACAGACGCGATGGATTAGACCCTTGGTTCCCGAACCAAGAATACCCTTGTCCATCTGGCCTCTCAAATAGGTGCCATCTTTGATTTCAATGATGTTGTTGGAACTATCTGGCTTCTCTGTGTCGCCGTTGAATTGCTTGTTCTTCACTTTCAATGACATTGGCGGCAATATCTGTGAAAGAACTTCAAAATTGGACACGCGTTCGTTTCGCTTTCTCTTAATTTTTGACATATCTACGCGATTGAACATCATTAACAAGTTCATTGCGTCCTTCTGTGTGAAATTAATATTTTCTCTCGTAAATCTATAGCATCCAAGCATTGAATCCTGATAGATGCCAATGATTGACGAGTTGTTCGCTGGACTTATTATCTGGTATGGCACTGCTGCCAAATTCTTTAATTCCGCCTCGGACTCCGGGTCCTGCGGCATATGTAAATTCATCTCCATTTGATTTTTTGTGACCATATATCGTCACAAAATAATCACCCCCAAGGTTTCCCAAGGGGACGGACTGTATCTTAAGCAAACTCCGGATGGCTAATCCTTCATTGTTTACCAACACCCGTTCAGTCTCTGAATGCCCTCCATTGTCTGCCAAGCGACATTAGGAAGTAACACTGCGGATTGCCCAATCATTCACATTTTTACCATTGGTTTCGGCTATTAACCGAGTTCCTCTTAATACCTTTTGGCATCAGAGTGGTAGTGAAGGCTCTAAGGGGTTTCCCGCAACAAGATGTTTCGCAAATAATTCAATATATTCTTGAGGTAATTCTATATTATTTTCTATATGATATGTTTTTAGTCGTTGTAAATGTTCTGTTATTTGTTGTGTAATAATTTTATTGTTTTTTTTTAAATTTTCTTGTGCTGATAATGCCATTGTATTTCTCCAATTAAACGCAATTATTTTATTGTCTTCATTGGTAATATCAAAACGCGATAAAGGTATTATGTGGTCTATATGCCAAATTTTTCCGTGATTGTCTAAAGTATAATTATTATCATTATAGCTTAACCATTTAATGTATTCTTCACGAGAACAACCAAGATATTCCATAGTTCTTTTTGTTTTTGTAGTTAAATATCTACAAATACTACTTCGGGCTGTCTTAGTAATTTTTTCTAAATCACTTAATGGTTTACCTTTTTTACATTTAATAGTTGCGCTATTAACACGTTTTTTATATACTTCATCTGTCGCATATTTATTGCGTCTTTTTACATTATCACAATTAACACATATTTTTCTACCTTTATAAAATTCAATTGTTGGTTTGATATTTTGACAAGTATTACATTTTTGTTCATTTACAGTAATTTCTAAATTAGAATAATCATTTCTAATTTTTTCATTACGACAACTCTTACATTTATTTCTTCCAATAACAAATTCAGATTTTTCTTTTATTAACTTACAAATTAAACAAGTTTTATTGATAGTCTCTGAACTCTCCATATATATATCATTAGTTTTATTTTTATATTATTTCCTCAAATATTAATTATTCACTAGGGAGTTACACGCTTTTAACGCTCCCTGTTGGGGACAAGATGAAATTTTATCCCCGTCAAAATCAGCATTGTACGGCTTGGTGTCCGCAACGTTCATCCTGAACGTATCTCCTCGCTTCATAATGCGAGCAATATGACACATCATACTCATTCTGTGTAAAGTCGGTTGTCTGTTAAATAAGATCGCGTCGCCGTCCATCATATGACGATGAACCGTGTCGCCCTCTTCTAAAACAATTGACTTCCGATCCAAGTATTTCAATGTGATTGATTCGCCATTCTTTCTCTCAAGAACCTTAGCACCAGGCCACACATCGGGTCCATTTTGTACTAATTTGGTCAAGAACGCTTTATTCACACGATTTACACAAACGGGTTTGGTGATGTTCTTCGCTATTTTCATAGGAATTCCTAGCTCACGAATGGAAATATTCGGGTCCGCAGTAATGACAGAACGTGCGCTAAAATCAACACGTTTGGCCATTAAATTGCCTCTCATTCTGCCACCCTTGCCATTAAGTCTGTCCTTAATAGACTTCAGTGGTCTGCCAGAGCGCTGAGCGACAGGATTGGAACCCGGCAATTTATTATCAACCTGACTAGCAACGTGGTATTGTAACACAGTTGTCCAATCATTTATGACATTTTCTGGAGCATTATTCTGAACCTTGTCTTGAAGAGTCTTATTCGTTTTGATAATATTCACAAGAATATGACTCAAATCGTCTTCAGAACGCTGCTGAGCGTCGTGCTTCACAGAAGGTCTTACAGCAGGAGGTGGCACTGCTAAAACCTGACAGACCATCCAGTCAGGACGCGACCAAACAGGACTAAATCCCATAAATGTCACATCCTCGTCAGATATACGCTTAAATATCTTGAGGACCAACTCAGGCGTCAAAGGAATGACAATATTCTCATCACCTTCTTCACTTGTATTTGCCCACTCAGCATACAAAGACGCGAATCCTTCTTTTTTAATTTTCTTTGGTTGTAAGCAGCCACAACCGTCTTCGGTGTCTTCACCGCAACGCTTAACGTCCTTGGTCAATTCAAATACATATTTCCATCGCGCCTGCATTTGCATTTTAAGTGCTTGTTTATGTTTCTCTTTTGAAATCAACAATTTGCTACACTTGAAACACACACAGCGTAGAATTTTCTGAATCGTTGATAAGTACTGTATATAAAATACAGGACGGGCCAATTCAATATGACCAAAATAACCGGGAGTCTGCATATAATCTAAACCATCCGTTGGACAGATTAACCCCGGTTCTAAAACTCCCATTCTGGGGTCAAATAGCCCATTAATTACCGGTTTATTGTTAATATATGTATCGCGTGTAGTGATTTCAGCTACAGAGCCTTTCCGAATTTCTTCGGGCGATAATATACTAAACTGGATGCCGATAATTTTAGAGCAGTTAGTATTCTTCATGTTTCTGGAACTTTGCGACATTCTATTATAATATTATAAATTATATTTAGATTGTTTCAAATCAATTTTATTTTTTTAAAAATCAATAAAAATAAAATTGAATTTGTATTTGTATTTAAAAATATCTTTATAAGAATAATAAGTAAAAGAATGACTCGCGATCAAAATAAGACTGTTAAGAAGGATCAGAATAAGGCCTCTAAGAAGAGAGATGAGGTAAGTAGACGTAGAAAGAATAATGAGGATTCATCGGATGATGATGGATTTTATTCAAGTGAAAGTGAATCAGAGATGGACCAGCACGAATATAGAAAGTTTCTAGCAAAGATGTTTCCATCCAAACACGCAAAAGATAAGGTAAAAGCAGGAGAAAAACTTAAAAATATATTCAAAAAGGAACAAAAGAAGAATAAAAAGGAAGAGTTAGAGGAAGAGGAAAGCTCGGAGGATATTGATGAATCCGAATCAGAATCTGACTCTGATTATGTACCAAAGAAATCTAAGAAAAACAATAAAAAGAGTAAGTCAAGCAGATTGAGACGTAAAGTATATGAATCGGAAGAGGAGTCTGAGGAGGAGGAAGATGAAACAGAAGATTCAGACGAAGATGAAACAGAAGATTCAGACGAAGATATATTAGATACTGAAGATGAGGATGAAGAAATAGACTCAGAGGAAGAAGAAGAAGAAGAAAAACCTAAAAAGAAATCTAAAAAGTCAGAAAAATTCAATATTGTATTAACAATTGGTGGTAAATCTGTAAATAAGGAAGAAGAGTTGGAAGACGAGTATGCTGAATATTTTGATGATGATGAATGGGAAACTGCTAGTGATGATGAGGATACTGAAAACGAAGATGACCCGATTAGTTCTGATTCTGAGTCAGAAGAAGAAGAGGAAGAGGAGGAGGACCTTCCTAAGAAAAAGAAGGCAACAAATAAAACAATAGTTGATTCAAAGGCAAAAGGAAAAGAGAAGGAGAAGGAGAAAGAGAAAGAAAATATCAAATTAATTACAACAGAAAAGACAAATGAATCAGAAGTTCAGGAAAAATTGCTAGAAGTCTTAAAGGGACTCAAGGACAGAGGTGAAAATTCTGATCTAGTAAATGAGTGTATCAAAGTATGTAATCAAAAGATTGAAGTAGACAAGAAGAAGTCTGAGAAAAAGATTAAAAAGGAAAAGGACAGAAATGATCGTATATTTAAGCGCATTTTAAAGGACAAGAATACAATGAATGATTTTGAGTTCTTTGAAAAGATGGATGTTGTACATCAGAAGAAAATCATCAAGGAGCTTCGTGAAATCAACAAGTTAACCCGAATTGAGAAGCCTTATCGTCTTACACTATTAGAGGCAGATATTCCGGTTGTATTCAAAGGCGCAGCAATGAAGCGCGTCGCATCTCTCCGATATATGGAGCCAGGTAGCGGCGAGTATTACAAGATCAAGACTTGGGTTGATACTTTTATGCGCATCCCATTTGGCAAGTATCAGAATCTGCCAATTAGCATTGAAGATGGTGTTGAGAAGTGTCACGATTTTATGGCCGATGCGCAGAAGACATTAGATAGTGCTGTTTACGGACTCAATGATGCCAAGATGCAGATAATGCAAATGCTTGGACAACTCATTACTAATCCCAAAGCAATTGGTACTGCGATTGCGATTCATGGCCCTCCCGGTACTGGCAAAACCAGTCTTGTGAAGGAAGGCATTAGCAAGATTTTGAACAGACCGTTCTCATTCATTGCTCTAGGAGGCGCAACTGACAGCAGTTTCTTGGAGGGTCACGGCTACACATATGAAGGCTCATTATGGGGCAAGATTGTTCAAATCCTGATTGATAGTAAGTGTATGAATCCGGTCATCTATTTTGACGAGTTGGACAAGATTAGTGATACTCCAAAGGGTGAAGAAATTGCTGGCATCTTGACACACTTGACAGACACATCGCAAAACTCGCAATTTCACGACAAGTATTTTGCTGATATTGACTTTGATTTGAGCAAGTGTCTCTTTATATTTAGTTACAATGATGAGTCCAAGATCAATCCAATTTTGAAGGATAGAATGTATAGAATTAAGACGGCTGGTTACAATCAGAAGCAGAAGACGGCGATATCAAACAACTATTTGTTGCCAAAGATTAGAGAGCAAATCAAGTTTTCAAAGGAGGACATTATCATTCCTGATGCTACGGTCAATTACATTATTGATAGCCACTGTGGAAAGGAAGATGGTGTGCGTAATTTGAAGCGTTGCTTAGAAATCATTTATACCAAGCTTAACCTGTATCGTTTGATGAAGCCCGGTTCCAATCTATTTGAAGAAGATATGTCTCTAAAAGTGGAGTTTCCATTTACAGTCACTAAGGAAATTGTGGATAAATTGATTAAGAACAATAAGGACCCAATGAGCAGCGCGTTGTATTCGCTGTACGCATAAATCCAGTTTAAGAAAACTTCGTGAAAAAGTTATTAAAAATATAAATATATAGTAGATGAGTTTTAGAAGTAAAGTTGCTGAAATATCAAATCACACTCAAGAAAAATCAAATCACACTCAAGAAAAATCAAATCACACTGAAGGAACATCAACGAAAACAAAAAAACAGGAGCCAAGATATATATTTCTTGGTTTTTTTGCTCATGGTTTGTATGACTACAGAACCAAACCATATAAGGCAAATGAACACGCATCTGTAAGTATGGAAACATTGTATTCAGTTCCAAAACTAATGACATTTATGAATTGTAGCCCAGGTAATTCATTAATTGGTCAACCAGGTGGTCTTGATAACGAAATATTGAAGAATTATTTTAAAAAAAACAGTGATTTTGATATTATGGACATTAATAAATTTGTTTCAAAGACACAAACTGAGGAAAAAATAATATCTAATAATTTCCTGGGTTATGTGAATTTGTCATTAGATGAATTAGAAATGAAGCCTCGTGTTAGAAATGAATGGTTTAGGTCAGACAATCCAAACGATATTGACGTATGTCGAAATAGTTTTATTTGTAATGGTAAAGTTGGAATTAGTCATAGATTTGTGAATAAATCGTTTAGTACATTTGATGCGGACACCCCTAGTACAGAAGTGGATAATTGGGGTGTATTTATTTACAATAACAATTGTGGAATTGAGCCCGGAACGGATGTAGATTTAATATATGAAATAGACTCTGTAATCGATCGTGATAAGGATGGTAATAAAAGAGGGCGTATTTACTATTTAGATGATATTATTAAAGGCTTGACTGAAAAATGTGGACTAACAGAAGACGATTATTTATTTTTGTTTGATTATTCGTGTAACAATTTAAGCAAAATAAGTATTAATCCTGGTAAGGAACAGCGTCTGATAAGACGGCTCGGGCGCAGTGTTGCGTCTGATTTTGGCTTAGGAAAAAAGAAGAAAAGGGGTACTTGAAAGAACAATAAACTTAAAACTCGTAAACTTAAAAAGAGTAAAGGTAAAGGTAAAAGTAAAAGAAAAGGGTAATTGGGAAAATAGTGATTAATCCACCCAAGAGCATTTTTATTACACCTTTTTACATTTCAAATGCCGATTTTTATATATCTATAATGTAAATGGAAAATAAGAAAGTAAAATCTAAAACTAAATCTGCGAGAAAAATAATGAATCCAAAAAATAAAACCTGTAAAAAGTTTTGTAAAAATATCTTTCTTCCAGAAAGGGAAAGAGTTGAAATAGAATTTAGTAATAAATATATTAAGAAAAACAAATATCAACCAATTAAAGTTCTCCGCAAAACAAATAAATCATTAGCAAAATTTATGACAAATATGTATTTACAAGGTTGTAATGACACTTATTGTCAAAAAAGTTGTAAAAATAGTAAAAATAAATGGTTAAAATCATTTACAAAAAAAAGAAAAGAAAATCTAATTCAACAAGGTGCTATATCTGGTTGTAGAGATTTAATCAAAGAATTTCCCGAATATTATAAAAATAAAAATGTATGAAAAATAAGTATACATTTGGCGTTTGAAATGTAAAAAGGTGTAAAAACTCGTTTTTTAGTAAAGGGATGAGTAATATTATTTACATTAAATAAAATATACAATAATATTATTATAGATGCCAAAATTTAGTAATGGTAAAATTACAACGAGCTCTATTTTATTCAGCAGTGGGGTTCCACAAAATGAACGACGGTTTGTATATGTTGCTAGTATGAACTATAGTATGCTCAAACAGAATATCATCTACAATAGGAGACAAGGAAGACCTGTTCATAGTCTATTCCCCAATCTGACTAATTAATACAATTAAATAAATATAAACACAATTATATTTATTTATACAACAATGACTGAACCAAATAATGAGAATACAATTTTAAATAACATACACAATACATCTAATGAACTGCTTGTATTATTAAATAAAATTAAGACCGTTAAAACAAAAATTAAACACAATATAAAATCGTTAGATAACAATTATTTTGTAGAAAAGAGTGATGCGTTTGAACAATTTAATGATTTAATTGATGACCAGGGCATTAATCAACTAACATATTTACTTGATAAATTATGTAAAGATGTTAAGGATGAATTAGACACTAAATGTTCTGATCACGACTTTATTGAAGACTCTACAGATGTTGGTCTTGACCAAATAGTATATTTCTGCTATTGTAAGAACTGTCGTGTATCTAAGAAGTAGTTAAGCTAAATAATGTTAAGTTTAAAATTAAACATTTACATATCAGAAAAGGGCACATTGTTGCCCCCTCGGGTCTTCAAGTAATTGTAATCCTCAACAGTGTAGCAGGCACATCCCATACTTGATGACGAATCGGAACCTGAACAGCATTCGGGTTTAAATAAGATGTTATCAAAGAAGCTGAGCTGACCTGGTTTTTTAGGAGGTTGTGTTTTAGATCTATTCCAAATAGACGCAACACCCGGAGGAGGCTTCTGACCTGCGGTATACACGAGGGTTTGTTGAGGCCATTTGCTTGGCGGCATATACCAATCTGGCGAGTTTGTGGAAGCAAACTGTGATTCAGACATAGCTGTGTTATTACCACTTGTGAATCCCTCTTTTTTAGAACTAGGATTCGGGTTAGGAGGAGGAGTTTGTTTCTTTCCTGAACCAACCATATTTTCCAGAGCTTGAAATCCCTCCATAGCAGACATTGTGCTACAAGAACACATTGCGTGTCCAAATATTATCCAAAATAATATTACAATTAAAAGCAAAATCTCCAATCTAACTTTGTACGAACCAATAGATATATCCATTATACATACTTGTTAGATAATTTTTTATTTTTTGTATAATTTGTCAATATGGTCATTATAATCCGGAATAATCTTTCCATTTGAACTAAAAATGTCATCGGTTGTCAGTAAATGATACAATTTATTCCCTAAACTTAATTCATTTTTATTATTCTTATTATTTTCAAGCAATTCACTAGTTTCTATTTCCACAACACCATAAACTTTGCCGCCAGACACCAATGTATCGCCAATCTGTATATCCTTGATTTTCTTGTTAGTATTTCCAATCAAATCAATTTGTGTTTCTTTATTAAATCCTACATCTAAATAACGATGAATATTGGCGCACTGCTTTTTATGATCCTTTTCAAATATATTAGTTGGTATAGCATCTAGAACGTTAAGTAATGTGTCATCATAAATCTCATCCCAATCAGTAAACAAAATATCATTCAAAATAATTTCTTTGGAATTCGTATTGAAACAGTATAAGTAGGGTTCGCTATAATCCTGGATTTCAATAGCATCTGGATGTTCCTTAACCGACATCCATTTGTCACCATATTTTACAATATGCGACTCACTAACAATTATATGATTAAGGTTGAACATTCTTACATTAGTAGCGGACAAACGCATTGTTGCTGTAATCTTTGTTCCGTTTTCTAAAATATCTCCTGCGATTACTTGACTAATTGGTTTAATTATATTACCTTCTAGATGAATTGGGGCATTTTTATCAAAACACTTGTGCTTTGGTAATTTAGGTATATTAATCGCTTTAATGCCAAATATAAGCACATAGAAAACCATTAAAACAGATAATATTGCGGCAATTATCACAAATGTAGCAGACAATCCAATCGCCATAGGTATTGTAAACGGAATAATCCAACATAACGCAATAATAATAATCATTAACAAAAACATTTTAGCAAATATTTCAAAAATAGATCCAATCAATGATTGTAAACCATAATAAACTGATAAAAGTGTAAATACCCCAGTTGCTAAAACGCCTTGTGTTTTTTGTAAACTGTCTAAAAGAGCAATAAATATCCGAATTAGAGGTGTTGTTATATTTAATATTTTCCCCATTATCATCTTGACAAATTCAGCGACATATCCTCTTAAAATAGCAAACATATTTCTCATTGAATCTATGGCGTTTTCTATAGCCTCAATAATTGAACTAAGCGCACTTACCATATACATCACGGGTTGTAGCGTATATCCTGCTAAGGATGTTGCTTGAGAATTAAGACAATATTGGAAATTTTCATTTGTATAAGAACTAACAGATTGTCCTTCTGGAGCGGCGATAAATCCAGCAATAGGAATATATTGCGGTTTACATCGGTTATTATTCCAATCCGCGTAAATTTCCTCTCTTTTTTGCATAAAATAACAATAACAAAACACTGTAATCACAAATAGTGATACTATTATCACTATTACCATTGATGACCCGTAATTGTCAGCAAAGGTTGTATTGTCGTACATATGTTTTAAAAATCCATTAGTTTCATTTAATTTTTTATAGAATTCTTCATTTAATGGTCTATTATTATCCATATAGTATAAATGGATAATAATAACAGTAAATAAATTAAAAATATTACTTTCTTACCTTTATTTTTTATTTAAAAAAAGGTATTTTGGTTGTTAGTTCATCATCCTCCCAATCCCAGAAAGTATGTTGTTCAATTGGTATTTTCCTATTTGTAGTGATCAAACAAGAAAACCAATCACTATATATTTTATTCTGCTTTATAGCACCTTCATAGTCTTCAACGTGAATAAACTTTGATTGATTATTGTCATAGATGAAATGTTTTCCTGTTACATAAATATCTTCACCATTTACGCCACCCTTTATCTTATACAATTTCTCTTTATTCGCATTGTCTATTTTCAAAACAGAAAATATCTTGCCCCCGTCTTCCAATTCAGCGCCTAAAGGTAAGTCCTTCATTGAATAAACTTCACCATTTTTCAACTTAATCTTTGTCTCTGGATGGAAACACGCACCAATTACCTTCATCGTCGCAACTAATGGTCCACTATAAAAACTTTGCCCCGTTTTCATTGTTCCATCTAAAACAAATAATAGCGTTGTAATGACTCCAATAATTTTTCCAACCATATCAATCATAGCAATGATCATTTTTTGAAACTCAATTATCATATTGTAAAATGTACCAAAAACGGTTCCAATAATACTAGTCAAGAAATCACGGATCTTACTTATCATACCTCTGGCATTTTGAACTGCCTCCAGAGCATCCCCACTCATTGAAGTGACTGCTGACAACATATATGTCACTGGCTGAAGTAAATAACCAGTAAGACTTGTTTGTGTATTTTGAACACAATACTGGAAATCTTCGGATACATTGTCTGAAAAAATCCAATAAGAAGGATTACAACGATATTCTTCCCAGTGTTCTTTTATTTCTTTTGCTGTTTTGAAATATACTAATATGCCTATTTGTATTAGAAATGCTAAATTAACATAGGCAAAACTTAAATAATTATTCATTGTTGGCATTGTATTATATTATTAATAAATATATTTATTTATTAATTGCGACGTCACTACGTTTATAGTTTACTTCGTTTAGTGCCTTTTCTACCATACTTACAATGTTGACGCTGTGAAAAACCCTTAGGTCTCTTACAATTAATACTTTTCTTATATTTAGCTGACCAGTGTCTTCTTTTTTTTGTACTACTTCGGGTTTTTCCACCACTTCGGGTTTTTCCACCACTTCGGGTTTTTCCACCACTTCGTGTTTTGCCGCCAGTTTTTGCTTGATTATCGTATACACTATCTGCTCCAGCTTGATTTGATGTTTTATTTGCGGCTATGTATGCTGCTTGCATTTGCGCATTTGCTGGTCCTCCAAACCCTGATTGTAACCCACCTACTGCTATACCGCCTCCACTTGTAGCAGCTTTCAACGCAACCATTGACTCTCTTTGATTATTCTGGGCTTGTGCAGCTTGCGATTGCATTGAACCGCCTCCTCCGGGTTTAACTTCAACTACATTTGGTGGTAATGGCATTTATATAATTAATATATAATATAATATTTTAATAAATTAAAGTTTAAAAATAGTATTATAAATTGAATATATTACACAATGGATGAAAATCAACGACTTCATTTACAAAAGATGATCTCCGCCAACAATGTGGAGGACCAAACGGGTCTGATTCGCGACCTAAAGCACAGCCATATTCTCAGAGAAAATGTGAATAATTTGGTAATGTTGAAGGCTAAATATCCCGATGACGCCGACTCTCTCAATTTAGAAGCAATGTCCGAGTGTAGTTTCTTGTTTACTTATTACACGGACCTTTACAATAAGATTAGAAAGGATGAGATTGATTTGAAAATATTGTTTCAGTTCATAGATGTTCTTGCGAAGATTGAAGAGGGTAAAATTGACCAACACGATGGCTCATTTGAGGTTGGAACTTTGCTTAAAAAAATCTATATTGACAGCGCATTGCGAAAGGCTGAGAAATTGAATGCTGAGTCGGATAAGGCGGAACCTGAATATAAGGGTCCGCAAGTTGAGATTTCGTGGAAGCAATTCAAGACGATGACTACAAAACGATAAATAATTAATAATATATTATTAAAATCTAGTAATATATTAGTTAAAATGGAATTGAATAAATCTAATACGGCTCCGGGTGGAGGACCTGATAATAGTAATAGTAATTCATTTGAAGAAGAAGGAGAAGGAGAAGAACCTGAATCCAATCCTACACGCGCATTTCTAGGTAATTTTACACACGCGTCAGTTCGGGCAGCAAAAGGCGCGGATTCAATTGACAGTTCTTTTGATTTGTTGAAAGAAAGTTATATCAAAAGTCTATCACCATTGTTTTGTCCAAATTATTATACAAAAGAAGCATGTTTACCTGCCAGCAGAATTCATCAATTATCAGAATTGTATAAAGCATTAGCTGAAACAATAGAAATTCCTGGAAATCTTCCTAATTGTGAAACAGGCAGTTTTATGAGATTTTCGGATAATGTAACAAATACAACAATAAAAAATACTAAAGGGAATCTTAAAGAAGATACTGAAATAGATAATATTCCATATCTTCAACGTCTTGAACTAAAACCAGAAGATGTGGTTAAGCAAGAAGAATGGGAACTAAAATGTTTGAACTATACAAGCAGAGCAGAACCAGAAAATTCTAATGAATTATTTCAAATCTATAACGATGCTTATGAAATTTATATAAACAGCAGCAAGACAGTTCAAGACCTTCGAAAATTTCATAAAGCCACTGAAAGGGCAGATGATGATAAAATGGGAGGTGTTTTTGTATTTTTATTAATGTATTGTGAAGGATTTCCTAATTTACCTAAAATAATAACACCTCACAGTTTATTTAATTTATTAGAATTGGATAATTGTTGGAAACGAACTAAACTAATCTGGGGATTATTACCTAAAACAATGTCAGCAGAGGATTATAGCCCAGATGAAGATCCAGACATTATAAAATTAATGACAACAATTGATAAAATAATTAGGATTTGGAATGAAGGGTGTAAGAGTTACGAACGAATTGAAATTAATAAAAAAGGAGATAAAATTGAGCAAGAAGAAGAAGTACTTGATGAGGCAGGAAATACTATAGATAAATTTAATGAGATAGGAACATTTATAACTCAAAGTAATTCGGTTATTTTACATACATTAACACACGTTCTTGAGCGTTTTGTATTTCAATTATTACCACAACCAGAATTATCAACACAACCAGCATATAATGATTTTTTTACTGGAAATACTTATGAAGAACTAGTATTGTATATTCAGACAGATACAATAAACACAAAAACGTATGAGCATTTTACTGCTTGTAGAGTAGTTATTTTACCAAGAACTCTTGCCAATATTGATGTACGAAAATCTTTATTACAACGTATAAAAGAAATACAGCAAACTCCATCTCAGACAGCATTTGCAGATGAAGAAGAAATACAGTTATCATCAAGGGTAGAAAAACTTACAAGTCAATTGGACCGCGAAATAAACACAGCAATAGCAAATTCAAAATCATGTTCTCTACGGCCAACAATATTAGGAAAAAGAGAACCCGGATCAGAACCAGAAGCAGATCCAGAAAAATCTAGTAAAGGTAAAAAAACAGCCACTATTGGTGGTAAAAAACGTTTCACAAGGAAAAATACCAAGAAATTTACTAAGAAATCTCATAAGAAGATAAAAACTACAACACGAGTTTCCAAGCATTCTCATAGAAAGCGAGAAACCAAGAAGAGACGTTAACTAATAACCAAATCGTAGTTGTATATAATCCCGTTCGCAGCGTAAATTATTTTATCATAGTTTTCGGGCTGTTTCTCCTTGATTAATATGCGACACTTTTCTGCTTCCAACAATTTTTGTTCGCACGTGTAGTCAATAAAATTGCTGATCAGTGTTTCCATCTCTTTTATATTTGCTCTTTTGCTACCTTGGATAATGTAGACAATATAATCCAACTTTGTATCTTCATTGACAATGACTATTGGGTTTTTATTTGTATTCTCTTTATTGATTGACATTCTCTATAAAACTATATTTATAAATTGTTGCTTATAAATATATTTGGGCTCAATTTTATTTATGTAATTTTATTTTTCAATAATAACTGATTTTGTAATGTTCTTGATTATCTTTTCTATATTATGATTTTGTTCCTCATTGGATCCACCTGACATTGAATTCATCACTATTTTCAGATACTGGTCATTTGATTTGGAATCCGCATTTTTACAGTCCGGATTCAGATTTGTCCATACTGGTATTTGTTTAATGTTCTTATTTGCTACATCTTTGATCGCCTTTTTAATAACCAATTTATCGTCATTTTCCTTTGACCATTTATCGTCGTCTTTTATATATAAGACCTCGCGTTTCAAATCACTACAATGTATTGGACGTTTTATTACATCCATTTCATTCAAATTCTTAATAAGTATTTTGGAAACTCCTTCTACATAACCAATACGACCAACTGTTTCCAGGTCTGTTAGTTGTACTTTAATGGAATCCACAAATTCGCCAATATTCAAAGCATCCTTACACTGCTCGTTCAAAAAGAATTGTAAATTGAATGTCTTGTTGTTTGAATTTACATTGTGTGAATTTATATTGGTTAAGTTATTATTATCCTTCTTCACTAGTTCCATAATTAACGTCTTGAATTCAGCATTTTCCTTGATAAGATACTCAATTAGGTTGTCTTTGTTGGGTTGTTCATAGGTTTGATTTATATTTTGATTTTGAATTATACATTGGTTTGTTGGGACAATATTGTCAATATCTTCTACTAAACATTTTTTCTTGTGGCGCCATAATCCTGAATTATCTTTGTAAAATTTACAGCAATTTGGACACATAAATTTAGCGCTGGAAATTGCTGGTTTTTCATTGCTAAACATTGCCGATTTGTGTTTTGATGTCAATAAATGTTCTTCATAGTTACACTTTCTGCTCGTATGATAGTCGCAAATTTCACAGAAAAATTTAGCGCTGGAAATTTGCTGGATTTTATTGCTAAACATTGCTTATATACTTACAATACAAAAAAATGTCCAGTTTTTACGAAAAAATTAGCATCACAAAATTTGACACCCTTGAAAAATTGTTTAGACCATTATGGTACAAAAGTGAAAAAATAGGTCGTTTTCAAAACTTTTTTTGGGTTTTCATTTTTGGACATTTTTAAAAATGTCCAAATTTCATTTCCCTTTTGACTTTTTGGAAAAAAAGTGTTACTGTAAAATATAGTATAAATTTGACATATTTTATGAGAGCATATTTGGTCACTTGGTTTATTAATGTGAAATATAGTGATTTTTTCAGTAACAATTCATTAACCACAATTAATTTAGCATTTAGCCTTTATTTTTTCAGTAACAATTCATTAACCACAATTAATTTAGCATTTAGCCTTTATTTTTTCTGTAATATATTTTATATAAATAAATTATATAATGGCTCCCCTCTTTGTGTATACCCAACAAGCTGCTCTTGCGGCTCTTGCTGCTGCTCAAGCTGCTGCTGCTCAAGCTGCTGCTCAAGCTGCTTATGCTCAAGCTGCTGCTGCTGATGCTGCTGTTCAAGCTGCTTATTTTCAAGCTGCTTATGCTCAAGCTGCTGCTGCTGATGCTGCTGCTGCTGCTCAACAAGCTGATGATGCTGCTGCTAATGCTGCGGCTCTTGCTGCTGATGCTGTTGTTGCTGCTGATGATGCTGCTGCTAATGCTGCTCAAGCTGCTGCTGCTCAACAAGCTGCTTATGCTCAAGCTGCTGCTGCTGCTCAAGCTGCTCAACAAGCTGCTGCTGATGCTGCTCTAGCTGCTGAAGGTGAGGGTGGATCTCTAGTTGATGCTCTTGCTGCTGCTAATGCTGCGGCTCTTGCTGCTGCTAATGCTGCTCAACAAGTTGTTGATGCGGATCAAGATGCTGTTAATGCTGCTGATGCTCTTGATGCTGCTTATGCTCTTGGTGCTGCTACTGCTGATGCTGCTCAACAAGCTGCTGATGCTGCTCAACAAGCTGCTGCTGCTCAAGCTGCTGCTCAAGCTGCTTATGCTCAAGCTGCTGCTGCTGCTCAAGCTGCTTATTTTCAAGCTGCTTATGCTCAAGCTGCTGCTGCTGATGCTGCTCAAGCTGCTCAACAAGCTGATGCTGCTGCTGCTCAAGCTGCTCAACAAGCTGATGCTGCTGCTGCTCAAGCTGCTCAACAAGCTGCTGCTGATGCTGCTGCTGCTCTTGCTGCTCAACAAGATGCTGATGCTGCTCAACAAGCTGCTGATGCTCTTGCTGCTGCTGCTGCTCTTGCTGCTCAACAAGCTGCTGATGCTGCTGCTGCTGCTCTTGCTGCTCAACAAGCTGCTGATGCTGCTGCTGATGCTGCTGCTGCTCTTGCTGCTCAACAAGCTGCGGCTCTTGCTGCTGCTGCTGCTCTTGCTGCTCAACAAGCTGCGGCTCTTGCTGCTCAACAAGCTGCGGCTCAACAAGCTGCTGCTCAACAAGCTGCGGCTCAACAAGCTGCTGCTCAACAAGCTGCGGCTCAACAAGCTGCTGCTCAACAAGCTGCTGCTCTAGCTGCGGCTCTTGCTGCTGCTCAAGCTGCTGATGCGGAAGAACTTTTTGTAAATAATGAAAATGCCATATTCCCTTCAAGTCTAATGGACATACTGAACGGTGATTTTACATCTAGAGAAACAAAAAATGGAGGATTAAATTTTACTGCGTTAAAACCAAAACATCCAATTATATTTCAAAATATTGGATTATCTTATAAAGCAAAGGATTTTACCAAAATGGGAATAGATGCGGAATTTTTAAAATCAAAGGGAATTAGTGAAGAAACATTAATGAGAATTGGGTTACTTTAATTATGAATTAACAGTTTAATATTTATTTATTTTTTTTGTAATTTATTATATATAAATAAATTATAAAATGAGTTGGACTTCACAAACATCTGCTTCTGATAATTCTTGGTTAAGTGTTACTTATGGACAAAATGCTAATATCCCGAATGGTTTATTTGTTGCGGTTTCTTATACTGGAAATGGAAATAGAGTAATGACAAGCCCAGATGGTATTACATGGACTTCACGAACATCTGCTGCTGATAATTTTTGGACAGGTGTTACTTATGGACAAGGTGCGAATATCCCGAATGGTTTATTTGTTGCGGTTTCTAACGATGGATTCCAAAACAGAGTAATGACAAGTGTAGATGGTATTATATGGACTTCACAAACATCTGATTATGATTCTGATTGGAATAGCATTACTTATGCGAATGGATTATTTGTAGCAGTTGGGTTTGCTAGTGTAATGACAAGTCCAGATGGTATTACCTGGACGTCAAGAACATCTGCTGCTATTATTTTCTGGACAAGTGTTACTTATGGACAAGGGGCGAATATCCCGAATGGTTTATTTGTAGCAGTTGCTTCTTCTAATGCTTCTAGTGATTTAAATAGGGTAATGACAAGTCCAGATGGTATTACCTGGACTTTAAGAACTTCTGCTTCTAATAATTCTTGGAATAGCGTTATTTATGGACAAGGATTATTTGTTGCGGTTGCTAGATCAGGAACCGGAAACAGAGTAATGACAAGTTCAGATGGTATTACATGGACTTCAAGAACATCTGCTTCTGATAATAATTGGTCAAGTGTTACTTATGGACAAGGAGCGAATATTCCGAATGGTTTATTTGTTGCGGTTGCTAATTCTGGAACAGAAAACAGAGTAATGACAAGTCCAGATGGTATTACCTGGATGTCAGAACAATCTGCTTCTGATAATTACTGGACAAGCGTTACTTATGGACAAGGAACGAATATCCCGAATGGATTATTTGTAACGGTTTCTTCTAATGGAAGAGGAAACAGAGTAATGACATCATCAAGAGCAAAAGCAACAGTTCAAGTAAATAATAAAATGGATATAAAATCATTAACTTTAATAGAAATACTGGAAGGTGAATTTATTTTGGAAGATTATAGAGAAGGAGGATTTACTATTACTACATCAAAACCAAAACCTCCAATTATATTTGAAAGAATAACACTTTTTTATACAGCAAAGGATTTTAAAGAATTGGGAATAAGTGCGTCAAAATTAAAGGAAAAAGGATTTACTGCTACAACATTAGCACAGACATTTGGGTTTTCTAAAGATGAATTAATTGAGGCTGGGTTTTCTAAAGATGAAATTGAGGAATTATTTAAGAATAATCAAAAAATATAAGTTATTGTTCTTTTATCCACTCGGTGACACTTTTGAAATCAGTCGGGCTATCTTTTTCGCACACAATAAGATGAGAATTGTCTGTCGATACACTACCTGAACCTAACATCCACGTACCACTTAACTCTCCACTCATAAGTTTGAATTCGTATTTTGCGGGTTCAATTAAAACATATCGGATTAACTGGGTATTGATTACACATTTACTTAGCTTCAAAAATCGTGACATAATAGTATACATTGTATAGTATTATGTGTTTAAGTTCTTTATAAAATATTAAACCGATAACCCGTTATAAAATATTAAAAAAAGATATAAATATATTTTGACAAGATAAACTAACAAATTTATAAGATGTCCAAAATTGTAACCAAAAAATCACTAATTATCGTTGAATCACCGGCCAAATGTAAGAAAATAGAAAGCATTTTGGGACCCGGTTATAAATGTATTGCTTCATTTGGTCATCTGAGAAATATACCCGATTTGAAGTCCATTGAGATTGAAAATGGGTTCGCAATTACTTACTCAATCATCCAAGAAGCCATTAAATTGAAACAGATTGAGAAAATCAGAAAGGAAATATTGGACGCAGATGAGGTCATATTGGCGTCAGATGATGACCGAGAAGGTGAAAGTATTGCCTGGCATATTTGCCAACTCTTCAGTTTACCAGTAGCCACTACAAAGCGCATTATTTTCCACGAGATCACCGAGCCATCCATTTTGTCGGCAATTATCCATCCACGCACTATAAATATGGACCTTGTTCAAGCACAACAGTCACGACAAGTCTTAGATTTGTTAGTTGGTTTCAATATAACTCCTCTATTGTGGAACAATATTGCCAAACAACACAAGACGAGTTTGTCTGCTGGTAGGTGTCAAACACCAGCATTAAGACTCGTATATGAGAACTATTTGGATATACAGGCTTCACCTGGACAACTCGTCTACAATATATCTGGCTACTTTACAAACCTAAATTTACTCTTTGATCTTAATAGGTCTATAACAAGCAAAGAAGAGGTTAAACAATTCCTTGAATATTGTGCTAGTCCAGACATTAAATATATATGTAATGTTTCTAGTCCAAAGAAGGTAATTAAGAAATCACCGGAGCCCTTAACCACATCTACTTTACAACAGCTGGCATCCAATGAACTACATATGTCGCCTAAAGATACGATGAAATATGCTCAGCAATTGTATGAGAGTGGTTATATTACCTATATGCGAACTGATGTCAAAAAATATAGCAAGGAATTCATTGAAAAAACATCCAAATACATTGTCACGACTTATGGACAACCATATGTAAGTCAAGCCTTGGATAATATTACACTGGACTTAAACGAAGTGAATTTAAACGAAGTGAATTTAAACGAAGTGAATTTAAACGAAGTGAATTTAAAGGAAGATACAACAACTAACAAAAGAGTAACAAAAAAATCAATAAAAGATAGCATTCCGAAACCACAAGGCGCACACGAAGCAATTCGTCCCGTATCAATTACGAGTCGTTCTTTAACATTGGATAATTCCACGTCTGATTTACAGGCAAAAGCAGTGCGTTTATATGACCTAATTTGGACAAGATCAATAGAGTCGTGTATGCCATCCGCACAGTACACTGCTGTTGTAGCGACTATTAATCTAACCCAGTCAGATGTAAAGGATAAAAAATACGAAGACCATCATTTTGCTTGTAAAGCGGAACAAGTTATGTTCCCTGGGTGGCAAATTGTAACAATGAAACCGGTAATAAGTGATTCAAAAGAGGATAAGACATACAATTATTTTATTCATTTGAAGCAAGGAATAACGTTGAAATATAAAAAGATAGAAGCCAAGACTCTCCTCAAAGATCTCAAGTCGCATTATACGGAAGCCAGATTGGTCCAGTTATTAGAAGAAAAGGGTATTGGAAGACCATCTACATTTGCTTCTATTATTGACAAATTAATAGAGCGTAAATATGTTGAAAAGCAAAACGTAGAAGGCAAGCAAGTAGAATGTATAGACTTTGTGTTAGATGATACTAACAAAATAATAGAAACGGTGACAAAAAAAGAGTTTGGCAATGAAAAGGGAAAGCTAGTAATACAGCCGCTAGGCGTTATTGTTATTGAATTCCTTTTAAAACATTTTCCTACATTTTTTGAATACACTTACACCAAAGATATGGAAGATGAACTAGATAAAATTGCTTCTGGTCAAGGAAAGTGGACAAGTGTATGCTCAACGTGTCATAATGATCTAATACAAATAATAGACGGACTCAAAGACCTAAAAAAGTTTGAGATCCGAATTGACAACGAATATTCTATTATAATAGGTAAATATGGACCAGTAATTAAGTTTACAGATTCAAAAGAAACTAACAAAGATAAAATAAAGAAAAACGCTACGTTTATACCGGTTAAAAAGAGACTAGATATTAAACTGTTGTTAGATTTTGAAGAACAAAATGGTCGCCAACTAACACTAGATGATGTAATGGACAAAGTCAAGTCTAGTCAAGATTCCATTGGTAAATACAAGGGTCAAGACCTATTTATAAAAAATGGAAGATATGGCATTTATGCGCAGTGGGGCGCAAATATGAAATCATTAAAAGAGATGGATAAGCCAATTGATAAACTAGAATATTTGGAGGTTTTAACATTCCTGGAAAAGGATAATTTGTTAGATCCATCAAAGCCAGTCGGACTAGTAAGAGAGTTGTCATCAAATTTAAGTATACGAACAGGTAAATTTGGTGATTATATTTTTTATAAAAAGCGAGGAGCAAAGAAACCCGAATTCCTCAAATTAAACGGTTTCAAAGATGATTACAAAAGTTGCGACAAAGGTCTAATTCTAAACTGGATAAAACAGACACATAATGCTGAATAAAAAAATAAACAATATAAAATCTAAGAAACAGTAGTATATTTCCTTTCGTTCTGCGGTCTCAAAATGGTGAATTCTAGCAAAAAAGACCAATCAAACAATCCAAAATCAACTTGCTGTCCATTATGATACCGCAACTTTAATTTGAGCTTGCGTATTCTTTCGGCTGGAGGATTGAAATACTTATATGGGTACTGGTCAGTGTCAAACCACTGACTAAGAGGAGTTGCTGGTACAGGTATTTTAGCAAAGGCAGAATTAACACGTCCATTTGTTTGATTCGTATGAATCGTAAATTCAGAAAGATTGTATGGACTTGTTTCATCAATACAATTGAATCCGTCAATTTCTAAATATATAAAGGCGGGTCCCATACAATTTATTTTAGCAGGAGCTTGTAAATAATAAACAGTTGCTCCAGGCAATGTAGGGACAAGCCAAAACCCCTCATCACCAATTGTAACAAATCCATAATAAAATCTAGGCACATCTCCCTCAATATTTACATCAAGATTGCTATTATTTTTTTGTATTGTGTTGTAAATAGTTTGTTGATTTGCTTGTATTTGAGCAGCAGATAATGCTTCAGCAGGACATCTAGTGAATCCTAAATATGCCGGTAATCCCCAAGCAGAAAAATCTGGTAACGTGTTTTTTCTAGAACATTGAGAATTAATTATTTCACTGACTAACAACTGATCTTGGTTATTTGTTAGTAAAAACTGGTCAGCATTGTTTCCAAACCATAGTCTTTGTCCAACAATATTATAAACAATAGCAAAACGATTGTATCCACCAGCGGCTTTAAGTAAAGGCACCGCAAAATTATATGCGGCGTTTTCAGTAAAGTAATTATTTAAAAAATTAGTAATAACAGCATTGAATTTGTTAGTTAATTCAATACCCATTTGCTGAGGAGTATAAAATCCAGTCTCAATAAGAATTATATGTTCAACCTTAATATTATTATACAAGGCGGTAAATATGGCTTCAGTTAATGGGTCAGAATAAGCGTGGTCACCTGGGTTATACAATGTTGTAAACTGAAATGACATACCAATATTGAAATTTAGTGGTGAAAAAACATTATAATTGGCGGGAAATGCCCATTGAACCATTGTTGCTGATTGAACATTGCAATAATCTTGAGGTAATTCAATCTCAAACTCACTGGATCTAGGATATCTTATTATGTCACGGTCCTCTGAGTGAATAGATACATATTTTTTATCAATATAATATTGATTTGAATTGGGGATTAAAGGATGAGATGATGATAGATTAAAACTACTCATTTATATATTAATGAGTATAATTATTTTTATATAAATATTTCATTAATATATAATATACAAAGATGTCTGGATACCAAGCTTTAAATGCAAATTATGGTGGAAGACAACCAAATGAAACAGCCTATATTAAAAATTTTAATAATGGTTCTGACCCTACTTTATGGACTTTACGAAAATATAATTATAAGGGAGCAAGTAAACTAGTAATTTTGCCTGTAAGTGCTAGGGCTGATAATGTGTATATACCAGGAGATTTATTTGTAGATGGTAGCATTGTTAATCCATCTGATATAAATTTGAAAGATAATATAGTGGAAATATCAAGTGAACTAACAGACAACCTTATAAATTTGAAGCCAGTTCAATACACATATAAATCAGATAAAAAGGAAGACAAGCAAATCCATTATGGTTTTATTGCTCAAGAACTAGAAACAGTTTTTCCAGAATTGGTTGTTACAAAGCCAGATATAAGTAATAGTGATCATATAAAGGCTATTAATTATTTAGAAATAATACCCTTGTTAGTTGGTAAGTTACAAAAGATGCAAACCGAAATAGATAATTTGAAAATACAAATACAAACTATTACAAAGGATGAATAAATAATATACATATTTATATAATGGACCCTATATTAGCTAAAAATCTCGCAAATTTTTTGTATGCGATCTTAATAGCAACAATTATAAGTATTTTTTGTACAATGAGTATTAGTGGTAAAAGTGCTATTGAATCGCTGATTGCCGAATATTCGGTGATTGAAGGCGTTATTTTGTTACTTACTGTCTTAATGACAATAAATATTAGAGCAGGGAATGTTAGTTTGTTTACATTTAGTTCATTTATTACGTTGTTTCCTTTTGTCCTGTTATTATTTATTATAGGATTATTTATAGCTCTATTATCAATATATTTTAACCGGATCGCAGACAATAAAGTGTCGCCTTACTATACATCATTTTCAACAACATTAGTAGGGCTGTTAATAGCGCAACTGATGTTGTTAGTTGGTTCTGTGGCAAAAGACCCTACAAATCCAGTAATTAACAAGAAGACATTCTCAATCTTGATGCTTCTTGGTACAATAAATTTAATTGTAGTGATAACTTTAGGCGTTATATTGAAATTTTATTCTACGGATTGTTAGAATAACATACCGGACTGTTAGTTAGACTACACTTTGATAAATTTATATGTTAGTCCATAATTAATATCGTTCTCCCATATTCCCGCTATTTTTAATAAAAATGTGTTATTGTTTTTTTCTATGTTATCAGAAAAAATCTTTATATTGCCGCTCCTAATCTGCTCAAAAATTTTGGATTGAGGAGTCTTATTTTTTATATTAATTTTTCGCAAAATGTTATTTTCTATATTGCGAATTTTTTCAATCATATTGATATGTGTTTTAATGTCAAACGAACATTTGTATTTATTAAAATATTTTTCAATGGATAGTTGATTGATGGTAATAGATAAATAAATTCCATTTAAAATAAATAGTGGTGTAGAGTAGAGTATTCTTATAAAGTTACCATCGGTCATAATGTTGTTTTTAATTGGATCGCAAAAATACACACTGTCTTCATTGTATTGTTCTATTGTTTTTACTATATTCATTTTTGGTATAGAATTATATAAATAGAGTAATTTGTTTTTATTCTGTTTATCAAGAATATAATTAAATAGTAAAAAACATAAATAAAGAATGTTTGCCAGTATTATAATACACATCATATGAAATTTCTAGAAACCCATTTTGAAGACTACATTAGTACAACCAATAAGTATAATTTACACCCCAAGTTACAAAAAACAATCAATAAATTTCCATCAAATCTTGGCAAATTGGGCAATCTAATCTTCTATGGACCCAGTGGGGTCGGTAAATACAGTCAAATGTTACACGCAATCAAAAAATATAGTCCCTCAGAGCTCAAATATGAGAAGAAATTGAGTATTGTATTTAATAAGCAGACCTATTTTTTCAAAATCAGTGATATACATTATGAAGTGGATATGTCACTGTTAGGTTGTAATTCCAAATTATTATGGCACGACATTTACCAGCAAATTGTAGACATTATATCGGCAAAAAATGAGAAATCGGGTATAATTGTCTGTAAGGAATTCCACAACATTCATAGTGAGTTATTAGAGAACTTCTATAGTTATATGCAGGAGAACAATTCGTCAGTAATTAGCATCAAATTTGTAATACTAACGGAAGAAATTAGTTTCATACCTGACAGCATTTTGAATTGCTGTGAAACGATTCATATTGCGCGACCTACTAAAATCGCTTATACGAAGTTTTCCGATGAAAAGCTGCCTACAGATATGAAGGTTGAGAATATCACAAATATCAAGAATTTAAGGGCCAATTTAAGTGGCAATACAAATACAAATACAAGTGGTAATGATAATGTTAATATTAACATTAAGGAGATGATGTATCCTTATAAAATAATTTGCGATAAAATAATGAAAGAAATGGTCAACATAGATGAGCTCAAGTTTTTGAAGTTTCGTGATCTATTATATGACATTTTTATTTACAACCTGGACATCACTGATTGTATATGGTATATAGTGACGACACTAATACAACAAAAGAAAATACATCAACCCAATATATCACAACTGCTGTTAAAAACATATATATTTTTGAAATACTATAATAATAATTACAGGCCAATTTATCACTTAGAGAGTTATTTGTTTTATTTAACAAGTATTATCCATGGATACAAATAAAAAAGAAAATAATGACAATAAAGATGATGATGAACCAATGAATATTAAAATAGCTTTGGATTTGTTAGATATAAAAGACATCAAACTAACAAATTTAACAGCTGAATATGTAAAACGAAAATATCATAAGATGGCGTTGAAATGGCATCCGGATAAAAGGGGTAATACAATTGAAGCAACAAAGAAATTCCAACGAATCAATGAAGCCTATACTTATTTGATTAAAGAATTAAAGGAACTAACAACCAACAATGATTCCAGTTTTACCGATTTTGTTAGTTCATCTGATTCCAAAGATGATAAAAATATGTATACTTCATTGTTATCCGTTTTCATTTCCAATATAATGAAGACAACTACCGAATCACCAATAATGAAAGAGGTCTTAACCAAGATTATAAAAGATATTGTAATAAATGGAACCAAAGTAATTTCGTTAAAACTCATAGACGATCTAGATAAGGATAAATCAATTGAACTATACAGTTTCTTGTGTAAATACAAGTCAATATTACATATTGACAATGAAACCTTGGAACTTGTTAGTTCATTGATTAAAGAGAAGTATAAAAATGATAGTGTTTATGTATTGAATCCAAGTATAGATGATTTATTGGACAGCAATATATACAAACTGTATATAAATAAGCTGCTATTTTTGGTTCCACTTTGGCACAATGAAATGTATTTTGACGACACAATGGGTAATGATATTATCGTGTTATGTAAGCCCGAGTTGCCTGAAAAAATGACACTGGATGAAAACAATAATTTATTTTACAATTTGTTAGTTCCTTTTGAAAAAGAGATGATGATTTCTGAATCATTTTTAACAATACAAATTGGCAAACGAACTATTCAGATCCCTTTGAATAAATTATATATAAAACAAGAACAAACCTATGTTTTCAAAGGTCAAGGTATACCTAAAATTATAGAGGATGATGTATATGATGTTAGTAGCAAAGGTGACATTATTATTACGATCCGGTTTCAATAATAATTCAATAAATAAGTATTTTATTATTGACTTATAAAACAAATGGAAAAAATATGATAATCTTAATTGATTATCATATTTTATTTTTTAAATTAATTAATTAAATTATATAAAACATATACATTTTTATATTTTTATTTTAGTCGCTTCTTAAAGCTTTAAATCACTCAATGATAAATCATTTTATGCGTCAGTCTTCTTCCTGACAATCTTCTTCTTAGCCGGTTCCTCAACCTTTTCTACAACAACAGGCTTTTCAACCTCAACTACAGGAGCCTTTACAACTACAGGAGGCGCCTCCTCCTCTTCCTCATCTGAGTCCTCAACAATCGTCGCAACAGCTCCATCCGGGTCAATGTCATCGTGCTCAACAGGAGGCAGTGCCTTCAACTTCTCCTTATCAGCAGTCTTCAACTTGATGAAGCAATGTCCCTCCATAGACACCTTAGGCTTCTGGACAATAGCCTGCTTCAAATTCCAAGTAATAGAGAACTTGCCATTTACAAACCAGATACCACCGCATTGAATCAAGCAAATCACGTGAGTCTTGGGCTTTAAGAAATCAAGAGGTGACATAGAACTAGAAGTCTTGCCACTTACATACAAAGGCTCACCCTCCTCGTCATAAATCTCAGACTTCCAAACACCCTTCCAGCAAGGCACCTTAACAGTAAGAGTAGGCGACTTACTGACATCAGGCTCTTGAGTACCCTTAAACTTGGGATGTCTGAGCATCACGTTGAACTTCTCATCAATGATCTCAGGATTGGTAATAACCTTTCCAAACCACTCCTTAGAATTCGCAATCGCATCAGCCTTGATCTTAGCCTCCAAAGCACGCATACTTCTCAAGAAAGCCTCGCAATCCGCATTAGGAAAGTCAGAACTTGGAAATTGAAGACTCATAGTGTACTTTCCGGTAGGCTTCTTTGTCGTATCAACACCCTCTTGCGCACCCCAAGTCAATATAAGAGGACTTGAAATCGTAAGAGACTCCTTAAAATATTTATTATAAACGTTTACAACCTTGCCACCAGACTCGTGTGCCTTAGGCGCAGAGTAAGAGAAGCACTCAGTATTAATATTAGTTCCGTCAATGATCGCGTCAGCCATTCTATCTATTTATAATTATATTTATGTACTTTATCTTTAAATCAATTTTTTTTAAAACAAATAAATCGGCTAGGAAGACCCCCTTTAACAACCAAATTATTTTTTGTAACGTCATTTATCAGTTACAAATTAAAATAAAACCTAATTTTGTTAGTTCAATGATATAATATTTAGTAAAAAACAATACAAAAAGATTTCCTATATATAATATATTACGAATACAATTATGAATACAAATATAAATACGAATACAATCGTTCAAAACAACCAAAAAATAGAAAAAATAGAAAAACAAGATAAAATGGATGAATACATTGATATTATATCAAATAAATGCGCTGACAAAATACCATCTTTTAAAGTGAAAGAGAAGATCAATGATGATGATATTAGTATTCCAAAGTTTAATGAATACACCTTACTGTATAAAAACAATTACAGTGTTAGTCAATTAAAGACAATCGCAAAAAATTACAAGTTAAAAGTAACTGGTAATAAACCGCAATTGGTATCCCGTCTATTTTCATTTCTATTTTTGTCACACGCCATATTAAAAGTTCAAAAAAGGTTTAGAGGTCATTTGCGTCGCCGATATAATAATTGCCACGGCCCGGCAGCAAAAAAACGTGCCTTATGTACCAATGACACTGATTTTTATTCAATGGACGAACTTAATGATTTGCCAATAGAACAATTTTTCAGTTTCAAAGACGAAGATGGGTTCATTTATGGCTTTGATTTGTTGTCAATTTACAACCTGGTTTATAAATGCAATGGTGTAATAAGAAATCCGTATAACAGACATCCAATTAGCAGTAAAGTAATAGACAATTTAAAGCTGTTACTAAGACTAAGTAAGCTTTTTAAAATACAAATTTGTACCGAGATAAAAGACATAACATTGGAAGTGTCTTGTAAAAAGTCACTTGAATTAAGAATATTAGCGCTATTCCAAAATATTGATGCTTTAGGAAATTATTCAGACTCAAAATGGTTTCTGAATTTGAACCGCAATCAGTTGGGCAGATTAATAAGAGAATTAATTGATATTTGGGCGTATAGAGCAAACTTATCCGAGGACATTAAGCGCGAAATTTGCCCACCAGTCGGAAACCCATTTGGACGCTTATCAAGTTTTAGTCAATTACAACATAGTGATAATTTAGATGATATCAGAAAATATGTATTGGAAGTTTTAGAAAAGTTTGTGAATACAGGTGTAAATCGTGATAGTAAAAGTTTAGGCGCTTATTATGTTTTGGGTGCGCTCACTTTAGTAAGTGTGGAAGCAGCAACAGCGTTACCTTGGTTGTATCAGGCACTCAATTACATTCAACCGTAAAGAAAGAACTAACAGTTATAAATAAAAATAAACTAACAAATTTAATTAAATTTAATAAAAATTTAATTAAAATCCATATAATTTCAAATATTTAGGAGATCATTTTTCATTTGTACATTATAAATTTCATTTATATATTTATGTATTCGTTCAAAAACGCATTTTTATCCCATATTTTTACATTCCAGACCTTATTCAATCAGAATTTATTTCAATTATTGTAAATAATATATATTAAGCGCTAAACCATTTAAAAAGAACTTGATGTAGTATAGTATAATAAGATGCCCAAACAGGTAAAGAAGAACTCCACTGAGGTCGCTGAGACCATTACTGCTGCCCCTACTACTAGTCCCGCTGTCGCCGTTGAGGCAAAGGCACCTAAGGCCAAGGCCGTCAAGAAGGTTGCTGAGCCCAAGCCCGTTGAGGTCAAGGTTGAGACCACCACTACTACCGCAAGTGCCGTTGATGATGCTACTGCTGTTACCCCCGCTGTTGAGGATGTTGAGGCCGCTATCGCTGCTAAGTCCGCTGAGTTTTCTGCTAAGCTCAACCAGCTTGGTTCCCTAATTGCCTCTCTTAAGACTGAGTACAAGTCTATGGAGAGACAGTGGACCAAGGACCTCAAGGCTGCTCAGAAGGCATCCAAGAAGGGAAAGAGGAAGACTGGCAACCGTCAGCCCTCTGGCTTTGTTAAGCCCACCAAGATTTCCGATGAGCTTGCTAAGTTTTTGGAGAAGCCCACTGGCAGCGAGATGGCCCGCACTGATGTGACTCGCGAGATTAACAAGTACATCCGCAGTCACAATCTCCAGGACAAGGACAATGGTCGCAAGATTAACCCTGATGCCAAGCTCCAGTCCCTCTTGAAGCTCAAGAAGACCGATGAGCTCACCTATTTCAACCTCCAGAGATATATGAGTCCTCACTTCGCTAAGAGTGCTGCTGCCGTTGCTGCTGCTGCTGCCGCCACTGCTTAAAGTGTTAACGACTAAATAAAAACGAAGTTTAAAGGTGACCAAATAAAGTGTTAACAACTGAATGAAAACGCAATAAAAAACCAAATGAAAAATAAATAAAACATGGGTTCTCGAGTGGTCAAAGAGGCAAGGCTTAAGATCTTGTGCGTAATGCTTCCAGGGTTCAAATCCCTGCCTATGTATTTAATAATAAAATTTTATTATATAATTTTATTATTCTTTTTTCCATATAAAATTGCCAGCAATATATGTACCTTGTCTTATTACTTTTCCAATTGTTGATTTAGGTATTCCAGTTTGCCTTGAAGCTTCATTGATGCTTTCATATTTCTTAATTATTTCATTATGTATACTATATTGAATTACTTTTTTTCCTAATACAGTTGACATTATATTTCTATGTTTTGTTATATTATCATTGTTATTAAAATATGTAGTGACTATTTCCTTTATTTTTGTCTTTGTTTCTTCAGTTTGATTTTTTCGTTTGTTCACCTTCACCGCATTTTTCCATTTTTCTGAGGTTTTCATTCCATTTTTTATTTTTTCTTTAACGCCTTCATTATTCATTATTATTTTATTTCTAATTGATACTTCATTTTTAAGATCTGGATTTTCTAAATATCTATTTTTCATTAATTGACTTATTTTATTTATAGTTTCTTGACTATGTTTTTTTCCATAAAATCCTCCTCCTTCTCCTCCTGAAGATAAATTATATCCATTTGGTGCCATTGTGTTATATTTTTTTATATAATCCATTTCATATTTATATCTATCTTCATCAAAACAGATAATTAATACTGTAAACGTAAAATTTTCAATACCATATTTTTTTACAGCATCTTGAAGAGCAGGACAACCAATATTTTTTTGAATTTTACTTTTATGTTCATTCCATCTTAATAAAGGATTTGATTTTTTTGTTTCGCCAATATAACATTTATTTGTTATTAAATTTTTTATTTTGTATATATAACCCATTTTATATTATTAATTATATTTTAAATTTATGTATAATTATTTTTTACAAAAAAATAAAAATATATTAAGTACTAAATAAAATACATATTCTTTCATAAATATGAAGCCCTCCTCGCACATAATATTATCCTGAATACTTTTTCCATAATTCCTACAAATAATTAATGAGTAGAAAATAGAACAGTCCGGACTTTTCCCTTACCCTCAAATGGTTTTTCATCATTAAAATAATTTATTACAAGCTTTTTGAAATTTTTAAATATTCCAGTAGCGCCAGTTATAGCGAATTCTTGAGATTTAACTGTAGTTTCAGAAGTAGTGCCACTATCTTCATAATTTGCTACAGCCTGGATCAAATCTAAACCTCTAGTTATACAAACAGTTTCATTATACATATTCTTATCAAAAACACCATTTGCCCGTGTTCTTATACCTGTAAAAGATATAATATCTTTAGTGTACCCTGAAAAATCCTTATTACTCATATACCTATTTCCGATTCCACTATTTGTTACAGGATCAGTAACAAAATTGGTTGTAGACTTATTTGGTCTAGAGTCGGTTGGTGATACATCTAATCTGTAGTATAATGTCATAGTTTCATCAAGTTCCTTAGCTTCCTGTTTTTTAGGAAAAAACGCATTCACTCCTTGTATTAAAAGAGTACTGATTAAATCAGTAACAACTTTTACTTCGTTGGACGAAGAAGAGCAATGATTCATATCACCTGGCATCTTTATATTCATGACTAATATTATTATTTTTACAAAAAAATGATTGTCTTACAAGTAAATAAAATACTTATTCCTTCATAAATATGAAGCCCTCCTCGCGCATAATATCTTGAATACACTCGGTCATAATTGGTCCATTTAAAATCTTAATACTATTAAACGCGTCCAATTTATTACTTGTGTTTGTAGACAAGTCAAACATTGTATTTATTTTTTTTAATAATTCCAGGTCAGATACATATTCACTATTTGTTTGAAGCCATTCATAGAATGTATTAGAATTAGAACTATTTGATGATTTATATTTGTTAAATAATTTTAGAGTATTATGTAGATTTATATTGTTTCCACCTTTTCCACCTTTTCCGCCTTTATTTCCGCTTTCGCTTAAATTCGTATTCGCGTTGATATTATAATCAGTCCCGGACAAAATACAGATTTCTCTAAATTCTTGTTGGTTAAGAGACAGCTCTTCTAAAATGCCTTTCATATGATAAAGTACAACACTGTGATTCATCAAACTGAAATATCGCAACACTCGCGGGCAGCCATATACAAATAGATCCATATCTTCCGAAAGACACGCCCAGACCTTCTTTTTTAGAACGAGCAGTGCACACAATTCATCGGCTTCGCCGGGGGCGTCGTAATAGGTCGCACCATAAGCCCTTATCAGCTCCTTTACGCTCTCTATTTTGTCCTTGTTAATGTTGATGAACTGCTTCTTTAATTGGTCCATTGTTGCTACGATTTCTTGTTTTTCACTGTCATCAAAATCATCATTGTTATCTAGGCTTTTTTGTAACTTTTCGTATTCTTTTTTTGCTTCTTGCTTGTCTTCTTTACGCTTCATTAATAATTCCTTTTTTTCAGGCGGTGGTTTGCCATCAAATATGAAAATGGGTATTATATTATGGTGTCTGAAAATAGACAACATTAAATATATATTCTCTAGTAACATATTGTCGCCTTCGTATTTGTATAAATAAATGCTAATATCAACGGCAATCCGCTTGCCTTCTAGATCCGCTGTATTTAATACACGGATTGATTCAGTGCATTTATCTCTCAAATGTTTGTTTAAATGTCGTATTCCCATTAGAAAGTATAGTGGTGTAGGTTATAACCGTTTATTTTCAGATTTATTCAAAATCAATTTTTTATATATTTTAGCTCAAGATTTTAGCTCAAGATTTTAGCTTAATTATATAATATAAACTATTTAATTATATAAATGACAAGTCAAACAATTACTATACCAACCCAACCGCAGGCAAATGAACCATTTACAATACATTACAATAATCCTAGTTATGTACCAACTTACAGCACAACGGCAAATACAAATTTTGTTCTAAAAAATACAAATGGCAATACAGTGTCTAGCGTCTTTGTAAATCCTACTTATGGTGTCTCAATATTGGGTTCACATAACCCTCCCCCTGCCAGTTGTTCTACTCTAATTCACGATTCGCAATATAATTATTATTATACTAACAATATCAGTTTTTTTTTCAATGCTGGCACTTACTATGTTTATAGATTTAATCAAACACTAGGACAAGAAGATATATTTATTAATGATGTTGCCTTAACAAATGAATGTCCAATTGGTTTAGCAATTGATAATTTTGGATTCTTTTACGTGGCATTGCAGACCACAAGTAAAATAAGACGTTATAATCCGTCAATTTATTCATTCGGTAATCCAATTACATCTGGAACTACAATTATTTCTTCAGGAATAAACGGTCCTTGTGGTTTAAAATTTGATTCAAATAATCATTTATATGTAACAAATAGGGTTGGCAATAATGTACTAAAATATGATATATCTAATCTAGGTTTGCCAATACTTCTTCAAACAATTACATCAGCGCAATTTGACCAACCTCTTGCAATAAATATAAATTCTATTGGTGAATTATTTGTTTCTAATTTATATAACAATCCTTCTTTTACAAATTGTTATTTATTTAAAATAAATACTACCACATATACAGCAACTATTGTAAATAATATACTTCAAAGACAATCGTGTAATATGGTTTTTGACATTGATAATAATATATATTTACCTGATTTCAATCTTGTTGGAATATATAGAGTTAATTATGGCACTGTATCTGTAGTTCCTTGGACAAGCACATTTGAAAATTTATATGGTACAGTTGGTCCAAGTATGCGTATGGGTGGTATTGATATGACTTTATATAATAATTTGGTAATAATTAGAACAAATCCAGGTATTTCAATTGACTTGAAATATCTTACATATACCTTTAATAATGTTATTTTACCCAGGGGTAACAATTTACTTACATTGTATAATACAACAACAGATATAGTAGTAACAACCCTGACAGTTTTTGTTGACGGTGAACCAATACCACCTGGTCCTGATCCAGTAATTTGTTTCAAGGAAGGGACTAAAATCTTATGCCGGATAAATGGCAAAGATGTATATATTCCAATTGAATATATTGAAGAAGGTATACTGGTTAAGACCTATAAACACGGTTACAAAAAATGTAAATTTAATATGAAGGAACAAATTAAAAATACAAAGGAACATAGTATAAATAATCTTTATCGCCTCTCACGAACTAACAATAATGAACTATTTGAAGATCTATATATTACTGGTAGTCACGCTATGTTGTATGATAATATTTCAGAAAGGGAAGAAGAAGCAATGAGTAATTTATTGGAAACATATAATAGTAAATTTGATATACAAATAAGCAATAAAATAGATGGTAAACATAAATTAATAGCATATTATGACAATACATTTGTAGAAGTTAAACAGGATATTGTTGTTAGTATATATCACTTGGTTTTGGAAAATGAAAACAAATATATTAATTATGGAATTTATGCGAATGGCGTTTTAACTGAATCAATTGATGAAGTCAATTTGTTGCGTTATTATTTTAATGATGTTGATGAAAAAATATCTCTAATTAACGTAGCTAAAATTAATAAGAATACCTTGAATAATGTCTTTATAAATAAAGGTTCAATAATGAATATAAATAAAAACCCTCCCAAAATTGGATCTAAATTAACAAATAAACTAACAAATTTCAAATAATCACATTAATAAGTATTGGTATTGTGTAAAAAATTGATATTAAAACAAGTTACAAATTTGTTAGTATAAATATAATCATACTAACAAAATGGAGACAAGAAGTCAAACTAACAATAATAGAACTGCGTTGTATGAAGTCAATATTGACTTTGATGAAGCATCTGCTTTATGGCGTGAAAATAAGAAACAAATCAGTCCAGGTCATTTTAAATATATATGTACGGTTGTAAAAAAGGACGGCACCAAGTGCGGTAATTCTTTAACAAAGAATAGTGACTATTGTTGGGGGCACAGAGGACACAATAAAGATAAAGAAAAAGATAAATAAAACCTTTAGAAACTAACAAAAATTTATATCATAATAATATATATAATATAAATGGAAAAAAGCAGAAGTAGAAGTAGAAGTAAAAGCAAAAGTGGAAGTAGAAGTGCTAACAGTAAAAGCGCAAGTCTTAGTGGTAGCAAAAGCAGAAGCAGTAGCAGAAGGTTGAGTCTTTCTTTTAGCAAGATAAAAGCAAACTGTAGTGCGGAAAAATTACTAGCATTCTCCAAAAAGCATTATACTTACATTAATCAGATATTTGGTGATGCCAGTGTCAGGAGAATCATTGAAGAAGAATATCCTACAACTTGGGAATTCAAAGTTGCCAAAGCTGGACCTGAATTCGGTAATTCTTTTCATCACACAGTAAGAGACCGTGAAGATCCTCAACTTATTGTTTGTAGTGGAGTAGATGGAGTTCAAGATTTAAATAAAAACGTAAATGACACTCTTTGTCAATCATATTCGTTAATGAATTTTTTTGAAATACCAATCCAATTATCTGAGGAAAAGGGAAAACTAAAGCAAATTTATCACGAAACAAATCAGAAGGCAATGATACAAATGTATCGTGACCTTCTTGACGGCAATATAGAGAATTATGAAGGCATTGATTTTAAGGAAATACTAACAAATGAGATATTAAGTGACAAAAGAAACAAGAAATTATGGCGAAATTTTGTCACTGGAAAAGGAAATCTTAATATGGACCCTGAAGTTCTTTTCAAAAACATTGAAGATACTCTGGATGAATGGGAAGAGTTTGGTTATTGGTTTTTTATTGGAAAAGGCGAGTGTCCAACACATAGCACATATAGCGCCGAAATGAACTATTTAAAAGATAGGTCTACAGACGTGTCCAATGAACATTATGAGAAATATAATATGGGTGTAGAAGATGTCAATGTCAGACCTAGATCCAACCCAAAACCGAAATCAAAGTCCAATTCTAATTCTTCTAATTCAAAGTCTAAAACCAAAAAACGCGGCCAAAGTGTACGAGAAAGTCAAACTCAAAGTGTAAGACAAAGCGCACGTCAAAGCGCACGACTTAGTCAAAGCCAAAACCCTTAATTCAGCTCACACAAAGTCATACGCAAGTTTTTAAGTAAATATAACCCATATTTGCTCCTTTTATTTTTATTTGTTTGATTTTTAACATTGGTTAAGAGATCCTCTGTACACTCAATATTAAATAACAATTCTGGTGACTTATATCGCTGTTCAATAAACTTACAAAAATGTCTTTGGTTAATATCCGTCTTTTTAAATTGTAAAAATGTGTCGTTATTGATCTTACACCAGAGTAAAAAATCCTCATAACTATTCATTAAAATTGTTGTTACAATATAATACGCCAGAACATTCGTATTTTCCTTATACAACGTGCGTCTTATGGAATCAGCGTGAGTTTTTTTTTTAATTAATAAGTTATATTCAAGGTCCATAAAATCAAGAACTTTAACCATCTGATAAAACGAGAAAATGCGTTCAAAATTCAAAAAGAACTCGGCATTTGTTAGTAGCTCATTCATATTATATTTCTGTCTGGCATTGCTATAACTACAAAAGACGACATTCATAATTCGTGCCCAGAATTCAGTATATGCTTCATATAGGTTGACCTCCGATTTCACTGGGAATAAACTTAGAATCTTACTCTTACAATTTGTATTGTCCATATCAGAAAAATCTAAGCCAAAATTGTGCATTGACTCGTGAAGCAATACTTTGAACCACTCTTCCATACGGTAAACAACAATCTCTGCGTTTGGTTGACAAGTCCGCGTAAAGCCCGTATTTATATTGGGTTCCGAAAGAACTTCAATGTTTGATAAAGGGAGCTGCTTGGTTAAAGATGTATGATAAATGAAAAATGTTAGTTCGCCAGAGCATCGCTTGGATGCGTGCTTATTCACAATATACAGCCAATATAAAATATAATCAACGTATCCATTGTATTTTTTAATACGTGAGTCAATTCCCGATGTCTCTATTATAAAATGAATTGTAATTTTTCGGTCATACATATTAAATGAGTAACTAACAGAACTCAGACAATTCTCATCAATTGTCTTTCTAACAATGTCAGGAAATCCATTGACACTAAATGTGGTCGGTTTAGGAATCTGTTTCACGTGTTCAATGACAGTTATTCTAGGATTATAGAATGCGCTCTTTAGTCGTTGCTTCTCCGCATTAACAAATTCAACGCCTTCTAACAACTCTTTAAAAATGCCTTCTAATATGTTATCAGTATGCTTTGATTGTTTAACGGGTTCTAAACAATTATTTTCAACAAAAAATGACATCAACTTATGACTTTCAAATGTTATTTTCATATTACTTAATACCTAATATATTAATATAATAAATACTTATTATATTTTATTTATTTATAATATATAATACAATGGATACTAACAAAATTCTGCTTATAGTTTTGTGTCTTATTATTTTTATGGTTGTAATGAATAATATAGTTATTATTACGCCGACGCAATCACAAGTTGTTCCCGTTCCTGTTCCAGTTCCTGTTCCAGTTCCTGTTATTAAAAAACCGATTGGCGGCTGTGCTGGCACCAGATATGGATGTTGTCCGAATGGTACAACGCCGAAAGCAAATTTCTTGGGTTCAAATTGCTAGTCCACCTTTTCTAACGTAGTAAAGAAAGGTGGAGCCAAACAAAAAATTTATAAATATAAATATTACTTATAAATTATCATAGTTTATTGGTTGCTTAGTTTCTGTCGCAAAATCATCAAATCATCTTGTGTCTCTGGACTATGAGCTCTTACATATTGAACCAACTTAGCATTCTTTGTTTCAACCAGCGCTTGTTTTAGTTCAGGATGTTGTGTAAATTTGGCAATATTCGCTTTATTTAGTTCCTTTAACCCTCTGGTTTCAAAATCCGGGTCCTCTTTAATTGTAGATGATCTTAACAATTCACCCTTATATTTACCCGTTTTACTTCCAGCACCCTTTGCCATTTGCGGGTCTTTTGACGTATCTGTTCCCGAATCCAAAGAAAACGACAAATAAAAATTCTGATCAGGATTTCTCTTAAATTTAGACGCCTGATAATAATGCTCTACAGAAGCCCAAGTGTGGTTATCTAGAACAAAAGGTTGTACCCAAGCCCTGTCCAGTTTTTTACGCCAATCTACATTTTTCGCCAGTTGCGCAAACTGCTGCTCTAAATTAACAGGAATCTTTTCACCGGCACCTTTACCAGGCCTGCTTTTTTTATCTGAACGATTATTAAACATAAACACAATATTATCGTCATATAAGTTCATTATTTTTGCCTCACCCAGCTCGTCAAATGATGATTTTTGAATACCCATCCCTTTATCACTAGAATTCAAAGTTACAAAATCTGGAATATAAGTGTATACACCAGCATTGCGTTCCATACATTTATCCACAATCATATGCTTAATATCATAAGGAATCTCCTTGAACGAGAAAATCATCTTATGTTTGTAGCCAATTAATTTGTAATGGTCACCCGTGTGATCAATCATAATGTAATATTCCGGTTTGAATTCCTTACGCATTTCAATAAGCGGATCAACAGCATTTGGACATTGTAGCACATTGTTTATATCACCTCTACCATTGTCATATACGTCACTAGACAAAACAATAAATTTAAGATTCAAGATACGTTCTAAAGTATTCAATGTCCATTCGTCTCCCCAATAACTACACGTTCGCATAATCCGTTTCAAATCTTCCAAATTATTAACATCTTTCATAAACTTAACATCATCAATATTTTGTTTAGCAAAATCGTGTTCTGCTTTCAACCTCATATAAGCTTTTTGCGTCTCCTTTGCTTCATTCGCAATAATGAGTTGTTGGGTACGATCAATGGTGGACCCTAATTTCAATTGTAAACTGTCATATGTCTTTTTTAACCGGATAGACTCGGCTTTTGTTGCTGACAATTCATTGGAGTACATTAAATAACGCTGTTTGTATTCAGTATATATATCTTGCTTTACTTCATTCGCAATTTTATTTCTTAATTTACCTACGGTTGTGTCTTGACCAATACTTTGAAACGCGTCCCGAATAGTAGCAAATAAGCAATCACCATGTCCTTCATTATCAATGAGCGTATAGTTCTTGTTCGTCATAAATCGCTGAACCCAGTTGTCCTTTGTATCCTTGTGATACTTTTCACGAAAACTTTTGGCTTCTTTAGCAGTTTCTTGCTTCAACTTTTCCGGAAGATTCGCACTAACACGACCAGTAAAAACATCTCGTCTAATTTGAGGAATAAGTATTTCCGTAATAGTCGCAGCATTAGTGTCTACTTTTGAAGCAGCTTTAACACCTTTCTCTTTCTCTTTTTCTTTTAAAGTTTCCTTTTCCAAGTCCTTCTTCAAAAGCGTTTCATCTTCAGGAACAAGTCGTATTTTTTCAATCATATCTTTGGTGGCAAACGTGTAAAACAGTGGATCTGATAACCGAGTAACATCCAATTCTGAATCTTCATCTGTAAAATCCATAATGTTAGTTGATGGCACTTCATAAACACCAATTTGTATGACCTTGTTATTGTGTTTTACTAAATAAACTGGAAAATATGTGATATTTCTGTCGGCAAATGTATTTTTTGGCCCACCAATCGCAATAATCACTTCCAACCCTTTGGCTTCAATCTGATACAAATCACTTTCTCTTTCAAAATCAGCCTGGTCTACTCTTTTTAATTCTGGGTAACTAACACTGCTATCTATTTTAGATACAACCATTATTGTATATAAGTAATTTAGATTTAATATTTGGTTTTAGTTTATATTTAAAAAATCAACATTTAAATATAATTTTTAGGTCTAAGTCCATATAAGATACGGTTTCATTTTCGGGTCCATTTCAAGCTCCTTCATATAAGCCCACATTTTGTTGCGTTTGTTGACAATTTTAGAATTTTCAGGCTGTGCTTCAAAAAACACAATGGTTGTAACAATATCCTGTTTTTTACACTTGGAGCCTTTAACATTCTTAGCTAGGTCATAATACTGACATATTTTCATTAGTTCCTTAATTGTATGTGCGCTGTAATATGATTCTGGAACACCAATGTATAAATTCTTTTCATCAAAGTATGATAGTGTTAAAGACGGGGACGAAGTCGTCTTTTCAAAATCAAACTCGTAATCATTAAAATCATAATTAAAATCATCATTAGTATTATCATCTAATAATTCACCCATCATCTTATCAACATCGGTTAATTTATCACTGTTAGTATCTGGATTGTCTTCTACGATAAAAAATATATTATTATTGGTATCCATTTAATAATATATTAACACAATTTTTATTTATACTTGTTTTTATCAATATAACTAACAAATTATTGGTTTTTTATTTTAATATTGTGTTATAATAGATGGCTTCAATAAATGTATCAAAAGCTTTATCTGACCGGAAATAAAAAGAAACAATAAGTCTCTTACAACATTCAGTGGAAGCAATTTACGTCTTGGACCTAAAACAGTTGGAGTAATATCTGAATTAGAACGCGATGACTATATTAAAAAATTTGAAAATGTTTACGGAGCAAAAATACAGGAGCAAGCAGCTGGAACTGACACAGATGGTCGTGAATTATATAGTGTTGAAGAAATTAGAGTAAATCCAACAATGACATTTATGTATTTTATCGGACGTTTAAATCCGCCACACAATGGACATATTAGAGCATTAGTATCATTAATAGAAACAGCAAAAGAAAAAGGTTCAGTTCCATTAATATTACTTGGAAGTGGTCCAGGAAAAGCTAGAACTATGGATAATCCAATTGATTTTGAAACTAAGAAACAATTTATTGTAGATAAATTAGCATCAGAAGAATACGGTTTTGAAGAAAATACTGATTATGTCATAAAAGAAATGACAAATCCGGCAGTAAATGTAGCCGAATATGTTTATAACGGGTTAGAAACAAGTGGCGCTGACCCAACAAATATAGAAATTATTCACGTTGCCGGAGATAAAGGGGACGACGCTGAAAAATTAATGTTTGCTCTTAATGCGGCAGTCAAAGCGGCCGAACGAGCTATGCCAAATGTACCGGTAAGTAAAAATGTTGCGGCTATTGCTGCTTCTAATGCTGGTCCAGCAATGTCAGCAACAATCGTTAGAAAAGATGCGTATAGATCACTTATTGACGGTTCTGGTTTTGAAGGCTGGTTAGCGAAGTATGGCGATTTTTATGGCACAAACGCGGAAGCAATATATAAAGCAATTTTATACCCTTTAAATAATATTCCTGAAGAAGAACAGAGAGATATTATAGTTAATTATTTAGAAAATGACACGCTCCCAGTTACTAAAAAACCAAAAAGAGGCAAAGCTAAGGGATTAACAAAAAGAAAGAAAATACAAAAAAAAGAAAATTCAAAAAATAAAAAGGACAAACGAAGAAGACAAATAAGAACACATAGAAAAAAAGGCGGACAGCTCGCCGTAAATAATAATTTTTTTATTATATTTTTAAAGAAATTATTAAGACACCATTTGAAGGTTTGGCTCTTAGCGTAGCCGAACCTTTTAATTTGTTTTTGGCCACACCTTTCTTAAAGGTGTGTTTACATCTCAACCAAATCCATATACTTGAAGATTGACTTGTTTGACAAACTCTTGAAATCCTTCGCCTTGCTCCTCGCCAAGATTGTAACCGTATCCGCAATTGAATCTCCACTTACCTCGTAATCCTCCTCATCGCAGTCAGGATCATCCAAAACAGCATCAATAATGTCCTTCTTATACAAAATGGCAATATTCTCAGTAATCTCATCAACCTCATTTTTCTTATCAGTCTGATTGATCATACTCATAACCAATTCCAACAAATCCTTCAAATTCATAACAACCAACTTCTTTTCAAGGAAGCCATTGGAAGCCAAATTGACAAAGAACTGGGTATTTGCCTTTCTATTCTCGTTCAGCTTATTGGCCTCGCAAAACAAGTCATAATTCACCTTCGCATCAACAAACGTCATATTCTTGAAGTCGTCAATAAACGTGGCATACTTGCTGTTAAAATGCGTCTTCATAAAAGCATACTTGGTCGCAATATTAGCATAAAGATCCGCATAGATTTTTGAGAAGAACTTGTTGTTTGCTGCAATATCGTAAAAAGCAGTACTGACTTTGGTAGAAACCTCTTCATCAAAATCTGGCTCCGCAAGAACCTCGTCCATTTTCAATACAATCTTCTCTTGAATATCCAAATAGGTCTTATCGGATATCTTATTCAAAAGAGAACGCAGCGAATCAATATGTAAATCAATTCCACTCTTTTCTAAAATCTTTGTAGCTTGGAAGGTACGCAACGACTCCCAGTCATCATTATTTGACTCCATATTTTTATTACCTCTACGTCTTCTATTAGCTCCGCCACCTCCACCTAATCTAAAGTTGGAACTAGCACCCATTTGACCAAATACGACTCCCTCTTCTAACTCCTTCTTTGAAAATACAGTATTTCTTACAAATGTTTGCGACCCAACCTGTGAAGCTAGTTCATTTATTAAAGCAACAGTTTTATCAGGAATGGTAAATTCAAATCCGTAAAATATTGTTTCCTGGAACTTATTCAAACTATATTTCATATTGCTATTAGTTGCTGTGGTGGCCATTATATTCTTACTTGAATAATATCAACAAATGTTTATATCAATTTTTTTTAATATAATATATTATTTATTAAATACACTTAAAACCAACCTACATAATATATTATACAATGTCACAATTTATTGAACCCCAAAACACAACTAATAGTAAGGATGCGACTATTAGTGAAGAAACGAACGCATCAGAAGTGCCGGTTGTAAACCAAGAACAACAACAGCAACAAGAAGAAGTTGTCGTTGAGGAGCAACTGGATACTTTCACTTCTTGGGACAGTCTCGGTATTTCAACTGAATTGTTGAGAGGTATTTTTTCATATGGTTTTGAGCAACCAAGTCCGATTCAGCAAAAAGCAATTAAGCCAATTATGAATGGGCGTGATATTATTGCTCAGGCGCAATCTGGAACTGGCAAGACGGCAACCTTTTCCATTGGCGCTTTATCGCGAATAAATACCAAAGATAATTCCAATCAGGTGCTCATTATGTCTCCCACACACGAACTAACTAGTCAAATTTCTGGTGTGGTAAGTTCTCTTGGAAATCTGATCCCTGGTTTAAGAGTTAAGACCGTTATTGGAGGGTCATCCATTGATAATGACGTAGAAGAAATGCGCAAGACACCGCCCCATATTATTGTTGGGACACCTGGTCGTGTATACGATATGATAAGACGCAGGCATATTAATGCCAAGAAGTTGAAGTTGGTCATTCTTGATGAGGCCGACGAGATGTTGTCGTCTGGTTTCAAGGATCAGGTCTACAATATTTTCCAGTATTTGAACAAGGATGTTCAGATTGCGTTGTTTAGCGCCACATTGCCCCCTGAGGTCTTGCCTATTACGGATAAGATTATGAGAAACCCTGTTCGCATTACTGTTTTAGCAGAGAAGCTGACATTGGATGGTATCAGGCAATACTATGTAGCACTAGATGACGATAGACAGAAATATGACACATTAAAAGACTTGTATAATGGCATTACATTTAGTCAGTGTATTATATATTGTAACAGCAAAGACCGTGTTCAGGATTTGTATGAGGCAATGATTCAAGACCAGTTTCCGGTGTGCTGTATTCATAGTAATATGGATAAAAACGAGAGAGCAAAGGCGTTTCAAGAGTTCAGAACTGGAAATGCGCGCGTTTTAATTTCGTCCAATGTGACGGCACGTGGTATTGATATTCAACAGGTCAGTGTTGTGGTGAATTTTGATATTCCTAGGGATAAGAGCACGTATATTCACCGAATTGGCAGATCAGGGCGCTGGGGGCGAAAGGGTATTGGCATCAATTTTGTCACGAGAAGAGATTCAATGAATCTAAGGATGATCCAAGATTATTACCAGTGCCAAATTGCTGAACTCCCGGCTGATTTGGCAAAGCTGATTTAAGTATTTTATCTAAAAATGTTTAGATAAATAATATATTATTAAAATCTAATAATATATTAGTATGAAAAAAAAAGGAATAATAGATAAGCTTATTGATTATTCAAAAAAAATATATGGTATATTAGAATATTCAACAAACTATAAATCTAGTCTAAAAAAAGCAGAAAAAATCAAACCAAAAATATTTGTATGTGGTAAACTTCAAGCACACGGAACATCTGGAATAACAACACTTAATTTTATTGAAGCATATAATAGCCCAGAAAGTAAAGCAATTTATATATTAAAAGGTAATTATTACGTTGCTGGAACAGACATTGGTACTGTTACTTGGTCAACGGTACATACATTTGTTCCAAGATCACGTTATGATGATTTATTAACATTTATTGATAATTTTCGGTTATTATTTGAAAATCCTATTAATAAGGAAACAAAAACAGGTCCAATTTCTAAATTGTCCAGAATTTTATTACCAGATGGAACGGTAGACAAGGCTAGTATAGCCGATAAAATGATTGCTATAGACTATCAATCAAAAAACGCAACTTTACAACGTAAACAAAAAGAAAATGAACATCTTCGTTTGTCATACGAAGACACCAGTAAACGAATTGCATCTGTTAACCCTAAAGAACTTATAGAAAGATTAAACAATAGAGTTTTTTCTAATGTAATTTTGGATCAAAAATTTGAATTCTGTGTTACTGACCCCCAAACAAATAAAAAAGTTTTTATAGATCCAAGAAAAAGTATTAAAATATTGGAAGAACAACCAACACAAGCAGGATACACTCAACACGCCGAAGCAATGAGAACAACAGAAGGGGATAATCTATTCGGATTATTTACAGGAGGGATTATTATACAAGGTGAACCAGATGAACCAGGTAAACCAGGACGCCCATATCAAATAGTGCCAAAAGAGGAGGAAGGAAGGTTTTTAAATCTTGTTTGTGTTGATGATTGGAAAAGGGTTCTTGAAATTATGGGAATAAGTACACGACCTGGACCTAAAGAAAAAGAAAGATTAATGAATTTATTAAGAGAGTCAAAAGTTAAAATAGATAATTTATTACGTAATTTTTATATAAGATGTGGCAAGCATGATTTTGTTCAATGGGATGCCGACGGTAATATGTTAATAGGTACATCGCTATCTTGTTGGGCTTATCAATGTGTTATTGCTGATTATTTAAGTCAAATATTAACAAGTTACGATTATGACCCAGATGTAATTTTTGGAGGTGTTAATACATTTGAAGAATTTTTACAAAAAAATTGGAACATACTTTCTTTATTTATGGATAGTAATGCCTGCTTTGTGATAAATCCAAAAAATGATACTTGGAACGAAATGTTAGAAGTAGAGAAGATGACAATTAGGAAAAAGATTCGGGAAGATTATAATTTATTTTTGGATATGATGTCTCAAACAGAAACTCAGGAAGAAATTATGAGACGAATTGATGAACAGAAAGACAATGGTATTGATTTACCTGTTATTTTTGATACTGTTTTTGAAAAAATAGAAGCAAACATTTATATGAGAGATAAAAAAAACCAAGAAAATTTAAAGAAGCATAACGCAAGGGAATTATATAACTTAATAAAACAGCAACAGCAAGAGCAACAAGAATCACCATTAAAAATATCAAGACCAATCTCTAGAAGAAATGATTCTGCTTCTCCTTCTGGAATGGAAGGAGAAACTCAGGAAAAAGAAGAAAAAGAAGAAAAAGAAGAAGAAGAAACAAGAGATAATTTTTTTACCCAAACAATGTCATTTGATACTCAACCTCAAAGAGGTAACTCAAACTCTATGTTTGATGAATCTAGTAGCGCTGAAGCATCTAGTTTTTATTACGAGCCTGTTTTGTTTGACAGAGACCCTGTTAGTGCTACATCTGGAATGTATGAAGGTAATTCTTCTGTTCCTCAATCACTAAAAATGACACGAACACAAATAGCAGCAGAACAAGAAGAAGCAGAAGCAGCAATACAAAGAGAAGCAGCAATAGAACAAGAAAGAGAAGCAGCAATACAAAGAGAAGCAGCAAGACAAGAAGAAGCAGCAAGACAAAGAGAATCGTCAAGACAAAGACAAGAAGCAGCAAGACAAAGAGACGCAAGAAAAGATTATATTTTTAGTGGTCCAAATGATCCTCCATCATTAGCTAAACAATATGGTATGCCAGTTGTTAAAGACAATACTTTGGATAAATTTACGTCTGCTAATAGTGAACAACCAAAAACATTAGATGCTATTAAAAAAAGAATAAAAGAATTAGAATTTGAAAAAAAAACACCGTTACCTCCTCCTACTTCTTGGACTGATACTAGAGGTACTGAAAGAAAAATAAAAGAATTAAAAGTAAATAAAAAAAATTTTGAAAGGTTATATAATGTTTCACAGAAAGCTAATCCGCTTGTTAAAAGTAAAGGGGGTCCTAGAACTAAATTACCTGCTGTTATAAATGAAGTAGTTCCTCCTATAGCTGAAGTAGGAGTTCCTATAGCTGAAGTAGGAGTTCCTATAGCTGAAGTAGGAGTTCCTATAGCTGAAGTAGGTCCTGAAAATAGAAAAAGAAAAGCGTATACAACTACTGATGTTTTATCAAAAGAAGCTAAGTTTGGTACAGGTGGCAGAAAAACAAAAAAATACAAGCAAAAACGTAGACAAACCAAAAAGAAACCCAACAAAAGAAGAACAGTTAAGCGAAGAAAACCTAACAAGCGAAGAACTATTAAAAAACACTAATATGTTTGGCTCTACCTTTTCAAAGGTAGATAAATACGTAAAATACATTATAAATTAATATATTTTACAAATAGAAATACCAATGGAACAATTTGACTTTTTAAAAAAGGCGTTAGATCCGAATTACAAATCGCAAAATCAAACTGATAAAAAGAAGTTGGATTCGTTACACGAGGTCTTCACACTTCCCATCAAGTATAATGAAAAAGTTAAAAAGTTGAATGAGAACATTATCACGGATTTAGAACTAGTAAAGACAATTGACAAAGAAGAGAAGCCCATTTATGATTACGTATTCAAACCAACTAACACACTCGGCTCCAAAGTTTTAGAAGAAGTACCCAAGTATTACACCACTGACACTGAATACTTGAAAGAAACTCAAACTCTTGTCAAAAATTTCAAAAAAAACGATTACAAATCCATTTCTGAAACCAAGAACTTTAGGGATTCTGAATTGGAAGACGTGGTTAAAGCCTGGGAGGAGATTAAAGGTGAAACCGCATTTCAGACAAAATACTTATATGTTGACTGGGTATTTGGTGAGTTTATTAATAACAATCCCAAGTTTTTACAACTAATGAGCATTTACAACATTGCTTCTCCTGTACTCTCATTATGTCTGCCAATTTTCGTTTTAATTGTGCCGTTTTTCATTATCAAAATAAAGGGAATTGAACTGAATATTAAGGAATATATTGAGGTTTTAAAAACGCTGGCATCCAAGCACGCAATTGTAAAAGTATTTACAAATTTCAATGATGTGGACGGAGGACAAAAGATATATTTGTTAGTATCAGCAGCTTTCTATTTGTTTTCAATATATCAAAATATATTGGTTTGTGTTCGCTTCTATACTAATATGAAGAAGATTCATGAATACCTCCATAAGTTTAGAAGTTATTTGGATTACACAATTCACTCTATGAATTATCACTTGTCTTTATCAAAGGAACTAACAAAATACAGCAAATTCAATGATGATCTTAAAAACAAGATTGAGGTTCTAACTAAGTTTAAAGGTGAAATTGATTGTATTACTCCATTTACATTATCAATTGCGAAATTCTCTCAAATTGGTCACATTATGTGGTCGTTTTACCAATTGTATAATAGTCCCGAATATCACGACGCCATATTGTATTCATTTGGATTCAATGGGTATATGAATCTGTTACAAGGTGTTAAAGAAAATGTAGATACTAACAAAATGAACTCGGTTACTTTAATCAAGGGACAGACCAAACCGGTTCTAAAAAAGATGTATTATCCCAAGTTCATTGATGAAGTCAAAATTGTTAAAAATGATTGCGATTTAAGTAAGAATATCGTGATTACTGGTCCAAATGCGTCAGGTAAGACAACTACGCTAAAGACCGTGTTAATTAACATTATTATATCGCAGCATATTGGGTTCGGCTGCTATGACAAGTGTAAATTGGAGCCGTTTGAAAACATTCATTGCTACTTGAATATCCCTGACACGTCTGGACGCGACAGTTTGTTTCAGGCAGAGGCGCGGCGTTGTAAAGAAATCATTGACTGTATTGAAGAGAAGGAGAAGGACAATGAGAAACACTTTGCTATTTTTGACGAGCTGTATTCGGGAACAAATCCGGAAGAGGCGGTAATAAGCGCACAGGCGTTTATGGATTTTATTGTAAAGAGTGACAATGTAACTTGTATGCTAACAACACATTACGTCAAATTGTGTAAGAAATTGGCAAAGAATAAGAAAATTGAGAACTTCAATATGAAGACAGTAAAAAAAAACGATAATTTTAGCTATACGTATGAATTAGAAAAAGGGATATCAAAGGTTAAGGGTGGTTTAAAGGTCTTGAGTGATATGGCGTATCCTAAGGAAATTTTGGATCAAACATCAGGACATTTCTAAAAATAACAGTAAAATTAAATTCGTTCTCTTAATAAATTAAATATATTCAGCATTTTTAATAATGGTTCTTTCGGATATATGCAGTACATCATTTTTATTTAGCATTTCGGTTATTATAATTGTAGTAGGTGGATTGTTTGCTTATTTTAATCACAGACTTGCGGTACAAAATCATAAAATTTCATCAATGATGGGATTAGTTACAACAATGGCTGAGGAAATGCAATACTTTAGAAGTAAATTGAGTGGTAAGACACAAGAAAATTATTGTAAGATGCCTGATGCGGATCTAATTCATATTGTTCCGCAATTTTTAGGAGGATCCGCAAGTAATTTAATTGAGGTTTCCGACGGAGAGGATGAAGAATCGGATTCTGATGAAGAATTAGAGGAGTCGGATGAGGAGTCGGATGAGGAGTCAGATGAGGAGTCAGATGAGGAGTCGGATGAGGAATCAGATGAGTCAGATGAAGAATCAGAGTCGGACGAAGAAGACTTAGAAATAGAAGATTTAGAAGTAGAAGAAAACAAAGAGAATATTAAGAGCATTAGTATTGATTTAGGAGATGATATTGATCTAAATATAGAAGAAGATGTTATTGAATCAAATACAAAGACAATCAGTTTGTCCGAGGACATTTCTTCTTTTGAAATTACAAGCAAATCTTTAGAGAACATTGATGATATTGATATTGGCATTAAACTAACAAATGATTATGCTGATATTACTGAGACTATTAAAGATAAGACTGATTACAAAAAGCTATCAATAAATAAATTAAGAGAGATTGTTGTTGAAAAGGGAATAGTTGTTGACGCATCCAAATTGAAAAAGAATGATGTGCTTAAAATGTTAGGCGCCGAGCAATAAATCAAGTATATTTTTTCTAACAATAGTATAATATGAATTCAACCAATAGTTGGGCAAAACAATATTCGGGTACAAATAATACATATTATACAATGCCACCAATGATGAGTGATGGACGCAATTATTCGTCTTGGCAGCCAGAGTCAGTTGTTAATGATAAGATCAAACAGGACGCAGGTATTAACTCTAATTGGAAATACAGGCAATATTTACAAAACAATGCCAAAACAATTATGAAATACAATTCAATGGAAACAATTTCGGCTTCGGGTAACAATCCATATGCGGTGGATAATAAAGTAGCTAGTTCAAATGTGCCTTATATGTTTTCATCTACTCACGACACAAGCAAACCAAATTTTGGATTTAATAACAGTGATTTAAAGCAAGATTACTTAACCAAGCAGCAAAATGGCGCCAAAATGATTTCTCCTTCTATTTCTACAAATTGGTAAAATATTCTTTCAAGAAAAATCAATATAATAATAAGTTTTCATAATTTAGTATTATTATATGAAAATACTCAGCATTGATGTTGGCATTAGAAATCTGTCATTTTGTCTTTTTACAATGGACAATAAAGACAAAAATACCCTGAGTGTTTTAAAATGGGATAATATAGATCTAACAGAGAAGTCAAATAATCGGTGTATTTTTATTGATGAAAAGAAAAATGAAGGTGTTTGTGACAAGGAAGCTAAATTTGTCAAGGATGGTAAATGTTATTGCTTGAAACATTCCAAAAAAATTAATTTTCTACAACCTGCCACTGATTTGGTACCAGCCTTCTTGAATAAACAGAAAATTCAAAACCTTATTGAGATTGCTGACAAATATAAAATTAAATACGAGGCGCAAAGTAAAAAGGTTGAACTTATTGCCAAAATAAATGAATTTGCTTTAATTAATTGTTTCTCAAAAATAGACAAGGTGAATGCTTGTAAGATTGATTTGGTCACAGTTGGCCGTAATATTGAACATAAATTTGGCGAAATATTGGGCGAACATTTGCCGACAATTGGTACAATCATTATTGAAAATCAGATTGGTCCAATTGCCAACAAGATGAAGACCATACAAGGTATGTTGGCTCAATATTTTATTATGAAAAACAATGATATTACAATTGATTTTATTAGCGCAACTAACAAATTGAAAGATTTTATGCCTACAAGTAAGGAAAATCCAGATAAATCTTTGAATTCGGATAAATCCTTAAATTCGGATAAATCTTTGAATTCGGATAAATCCTTAAATTCGGATAAATCCTTAAATTCGGATAAATCCTTAAAACCAGAAAAAATGGACTACAAACAACGCAAGAAACTCGGCATTCAAACGTGCTCCAATTTTGTTGACACAGATGAGCGATTCACTAGTTGGGCTGCTTTCCTACATAAACATCAAAAAAAAGATGATTTGTCCGATTGCTTCCTACAAGGAATGTGGTATATAAAACACAAAGTGTAAAGTATAAAAATAATATTAGTAATAGCGTATAAGAGTAATATATGTTATTAAATAATTAAAATAATATATATTTCAATTCGTAATACTTAAAATTAATTGTTCTTATTAATTCATAATAATGGACGACAACGAAATAATAGACATTTCCATGGATTTTGAAAATTTAGACAATGGTGGCGGATGGTCTGGTAAATCCAAAAAGACCAATTTTGGAGGCGGACTTGAACTATTGATGAATGATAAACGTAGTGAAAGTGCGCCAACCAGTGATATTAATATTGATGACCTGAATAATTTAGAAAACGAGCTGAATGATTTAGCAAATAATACTACTCCTTTATCAAACAATTATGATTCGGGAATGTTTGGAGATAGTAAGCAATCTGTTCGGTTTGATGATGGTCCGTCAATTGGTCGTGCTACAAGCAATACTGATTCTGACGCCAAGACCTGGGATGGTTATGGCAAGTTCAATAATATTCCTATTAATCCGGATGTAACCAATATGTCCACCGAACCTAAGTTGACTAAGGAGGAGTTATTAAGAGAGAAGTTCAAGTTCTTGCGCAAGTTGGATGCTCTTGAGAAGAAGGGTGTTGAACTAACAAAGAAATATACAATGGAATCCAATTTAGCAGAAATGCAGGGTGAATATGAGATGATTATGGAAGAGAAGTCCAAACAGAATTCAGTTAAATTTCAGGGTAATATGATGATGGCAATTATTAATGGTATGGAGTTTTTGAATAACCGTTTTGATCCATTTGATGTCAAATTGGACGGTTGGGGTGAGCAAATTAACGAGAATATTACGGATTATGATGATATATTTAGCGAGCTACACGATAAATACAAATCTAAAGCATCAATGAGCCCTGAGCTCAAATTGTTATTTCAGTTGGGTGGCAGTGCGATGATGGTTCATATGACAAACACTATGTTCAAGAGCGCTATGCCTGGTATGGATGACATTATGCGACAGAATCCTGACTTAATGAGGCAATTTCAGTCAGCGGCTGTCAATACAATGGGTCAATCCAATCCTGGATTTGGAGGGTTTATGAGCGGATTAATGGAACCTCCTTCTGGAAGAGGACCTCCGCCACCGATGGCAACTCAGGGAGCAAATGTAGTACCACCACCTCATAGAGCAGGTAACAATGTATCCAGACCTGATATTAGTATGGCACGAAGCAACTTTGGTCAAGGTAATTTTGGTGGAGATGATGGTATTAGTATTCGCGAGAACAATTTTAACGTCCCGGGATTTGAGCCACCACAACCTTCAGTAAAGAGTAGCAGACGTCCTGATATGAAGGGACCTGGTGATATTACAGATATATTGTCTGGACTTAAGACCAAGACTATTAATATTTCTGAGGCGCCCCAAAGAGACAATTTTAGTGAGGAGGGGTTTCCTGATAACAACAGTAGTACCATTAGTATCAATGATTTAAAGGAAATTCAGACAGATGCGAACGTCCCAAAACGCAGCAAGAGGAAGCCCAAGTCTGATAAGAACACTGTTAGTTTAGATATCTAAATCCACTTTTTTTCCACCTTTTGAAAAGGTGGAGCCAAAACTTTCTATCTTTAACAACAAATAAACAACTATATGAAAAATTCTGATATTGTAATAGTAAATCATAATATAAATAATTTAAGCGTTTTGGCTACACCTTTTTTAAAGGTGTAATATATAATGGTCAAGGGAAAATGCTGTATTTGTGGTACGATTAAGAACTGTGGTCCATATTTAGTAAAAGTATTACAAAATATAGACAAAATTGGTGCTTTATTTGACGAGTATGTTACAATATTTGCTTACGATAATTCATCTGATAATTCATTGAAAATATTAGAAAATTATAAGAATACAAATTTAAATTTAAATAATAAAAATACAAGTGTTATTATTGATATTAATAGAGATCCAGTAAGTGAATTTCGTGTTCACAATATTGCCAAAGCACGAAACAAGTGTTTGAATATAATTCGTGAGATTTTTGTTAGTTATGATTATTTTATAATGATTGATTGTGATGATGTTTCTATTAGTCCAGTTAATTTGGAACCATTAAGATATTATCTAGAAGATGGTCTGGAAAACTGGGATGGATTATCGTTTAACAAGAAGATATATTATGATCTTTGGGCTCTGTCAAAATTTCCATATTCTTATAGTTGTTGGCATTTTAAAGATTGGACAGCGTGGGGGCGTTATATAGAAAAAATAATATGGAACACTCCGCCAAAAACACTAATTGAATGTTTGTCTGCTTTTAATGGATTTTCAATATATAAAACTAACAAATTCATTAATTGTGTTTATGACCCGAGACTAAGACTTGACCTTTTACCTAGACATTTCTTAGAAGCCAATGAAAAAGTAGCAGGTCCAATAAAAAGAGATAAAAGATCAATGCTTGCTGATTGTGAGCACAGGGCTTTTCATTTTATGGCAATTGCTCAAAACGGTGCTCGGATACGTATTGCTCCGGAAATTATTTTTTAATAAAAATAATATAAGTTTAAAGATAATTTATATTATATATTAAATATTATAGAAATGTCAACTACAGAAGCTAAAAAAACATTTACTTGTAAATCTTGTAAAACTGATAACATTTTAGAAAATGCTATGCTTTTACATTGGTGTGACCAGGACAATACAAGCGCACTAGCAGAATCAAGACCTTTATTATGTAAAAATTGTACTTATGTGTGTGACAGATGTAAAGTCAGTGGATGTAATGAATGTGTCAAGACTGAGTGTTGTGATTGTAGTATTCAATTGTGTAGAAAATGTAGTGATGTTGATGATATTATGTGCGATTGTTTTGGAAAATGTTATACTTGCGGAACTGATGTTAGTCGCGGTTCAGGATGGCCTTGTGGTGAATGTAGAATATGGAATTGTCGGGATTGTAAGAAAAGCGACAAAAACACTTGTAAAGAATGTGGACCTCCAAATGCGCCGCCTGAATCGGAAAAAGAAGAAGTTGAAAAAGTTGAAATAAAAACAACATTCAATTGTGAATCTTGTAAAACTGTTCATCCTTTAGAAAAAGCTATTCGTTGTGAATTGTGTAACATAAATGACAATGACGAAGATGAAGATGAAGATGAAGATGAAGACAAAGACAAAGACAAAGATGAAAGCGTAGATAGCTGGGATGGGAAAATAAAACATCTATTCTGTAAAAAGTGTACTCTTAAATGTGACGCTTGTGATGTTAGAGGATGTAAAGAATGTGTTGAATTCGTATGTTGTGATTGTGGATACGACATGTGTTATGAATGTAGAAACAATGAGGTTGATTGTGGTTGCTATGGAGAATGCTTTTCTTGTGGCAGGGATGTAAATCGGGGGTCAGATGGATGGCCTTGTGATGAATGTAAATTATGGTATTGTAATGATTGTAGGAAATATGACAATTCTTGTAAAGAATGTGGACAAGAATCGGAATCAGAAGAAGAAGAAGAAGAAGAAGACGAAGAACCCACAGTGGAAAGCTCTAACGAAGTAGAAACCCCGACAAAATAAGAATAAATATTTATTAAACAAAATTTATTAAATATTTATATATATTAAATAACCAATGCCAAAAACAAGAAAGGTAATCGGAGAGGGCTCTTATGGGTGCGTTCAAGAACCGAGTTTACACTGTGCTAGTACTCCAAAACCAAATTTTGATTACAATGGTTACGTATCAAAACTAATGAAAACAAAAAGAGCAGAGGAGGAATTAGCCGAGTTTGTCAAGTTCCATCGTTATGATCCGAATGATGAATATCATTTAGGCACACCCATTATGTGTAAACCTGACCTAAAAGAAGCAAATGTAATGAAAGATGTAGAACAGTGTAAAAAATTGTCACCGGAAATAAAAGCAAATCCAGCTGATTATGATTTGTTAGTTATGAAGTATGGCGGACCTGATTTAAAAATATTTTGTAAAAGCAAAATCAATCAATTTCTGAAAACAAAGAAAGATGAAAAATCCGATAAATTTTGGCTGGAAGTACATCATCTAATAAAAGGTCTACAATTCTTTAGGGATAGCGGCATTGTTCATAACGATTTGAAACCTCAGAATATATTATATGATACAAAAACTAACAAACTGATGTTCATTGATTTTGGTCTAATGCAGACCAAAGCTGAACTAATTCGGACTTCAAAAAATAACACCAATAATCAAGCGGTTTTTCACTGGTCTTATCCATTGGATTCTGGATTTATGGATTACAATTCTTATAGCAAATATAAGAGAGGTACTACGAATGGCTACAGGACATTGGTTAAGGACGAACTAATAGGGATGTTAGTATCAGGTTCAAAAAAGAACACAACAAGACTTCCTTTAAAACGCCCTGAAGCATTTGAACTGTTTTTCTCTTATATTAACCCGACTGGAAAAGATATGCCAACTGACGTAAAATACGTGTTTGTTGAGGATTTTTTTAAAGGTTTGGATGAAATGGTTAAATTAGAATATGATGACTATTTAGATGACACGATTGATTCCATTGATGTTTATGGACTGGGATTTACCTTACAATATATTTTGAATTGCTTTAAGAGACACAACGCAGTTTCTGAACAATTTTTTACTCGTGCGTCTGGTTTATTTTTTAAGATGTATGATTATAATCCGGATGATAGAGAATTGAACATTTATGAATTATTAAATGAATATGAAAGCATATTATTGGAATCGGGGATCTTGACAAGATTGAATAAACGATTTAACACAGATAATGAAATGGTTGACAGTGCGCCAATGCCGTCGCCAATTATGCGTAAAGCAAAAAAAGAGGAAACTTCTAAGCCATTATCGGCTGAATTAGAAAGTATTGCTTATATGGATGCTGCGCCTAAGAAACCGACTACAACCCCTGTAAAGTCTTGCCCTCCTGGAAAAGAAATTAACCCAAAAACAGGTCGTTGTATTAAACAATGTGCTTCTAATGAAATCCGAAATTCTCAGGGACGATGTGTTAAACAAACTAGACGTATTCGTAGCAGTAGTAGTAGTAGTAGAACTAGAAGTAGTAGTAGAAATAGAAATATAAAGGAGAATTTATTAAATCAAATATTTCCAGAATTGAAAAAGATTACACCTTTTACTGACCAAAAAGTTACTGACCAAAAAGTTACTGACCAAAAAGTTACTGACCAAAAAGAAGAAAAACAGGCGAACCCTACTATGAAAATAAACAAAACATTTCCCTATGAAAATAGGTCTAAATCTAAAACAAGGTCTAACAAATAATATTATTATTAAATAGTAAATAAACACAATAATATTATTATATAATAAATGAGAACCATAAATAAGACAACTAACAAATCAATTAATGAAAAAAATAAAGCAGAAAATGGTCTATTTATTTTTAGACGTGATCTCAGAATAGTTGACAATAAGGGTCTTATTTTGGCCAGCAGCAAATGTAAAAACCTGTATACTGTTTTCATTTTTACACCTGAACAAGTAACGAGTGTCAACAAATTTAAATCTGACAATGCCGTCCAATTTATGATTGAATCATTACAAGATTTGTCTGCTGATATTTCTAAAAAAGGTGGACATTTATATACATTTTACGGCAAAAATGACGTCATTATCAAACAACTAATTAGAGAATTAGATATAAGTGTTGTTAGTTTCAATATGGACTACAGTCCTTATGCTGTAAAAAGAGACCATAGTATTATTGAACTTTGTAAGAAGAAGGACATTGCGTGTTCTGTTGAAGTAGCACAAGATTACTATTTGTTAGAACCAGGGACTGTATTAAATAGCTCGGGACAAACGTATCAAAAATTCACACCATTTTATAATTCAGCACACGTAAAACATGTAGACCCTCCAAATAATAATGTCATACCTAATCTAACAAAGACAAGCAAGCAATTGTCCAATACATTGTCACTTGAAACGGCACTCCATCGGTTTACAACTGTTAATCCAGACATAATGGTTAAGGGTGGACGTGAATATGCAATTACGATTCTTGAGAAAGCTATTAAAACCCAAACACATTATTCTAAAACACATAATGAACTGGAAAAAGAGACGACACAGTTGTCAGCGGCAATAAAATTTGGTTGTCTAAGTATTCGTGAGGTCTACAAAGCATTTAGGAACAATACGGATTTAATTCGGCAGCTTTGGTGGCGCGATTTTTACGCAAATATTTTGTATGCTTTCCCGCAAGTATTAGGTAGCGCATTAAAACCCAATTACAAAAAAATACAATGGCATCATAATACAAGTTGGTTTAGAAGCTGGACAAAAGGAACAACTGGGTTTCCAATTATAGATGCCGGTATGAGGCAATTAAATACCACAGGATATATGCACAATAGAGCTAGGCTCATTGTCGCATCCTTTTTAGTCAAAACTCTTCTAATTTCGTGGGAATATGGCGAAAAATATTTTGCCAGGAATTTGACTGATTATGATCCAGCTTCAAACAATGGAAACTGGCAATGGATTGCCGGGTCTGGCGCCGATTCACAGCCATATTTTCGTATATTCAGTCCAAAAGAACAGAATAAGAATTTTGACCCAGATTGCGAATATATTAAGCAATGGATCCCGGAATTAAAAGACGTGCCGGCAAAAGATATAATTAATTGGGATACAGAACATACAAAATACAAAAATATTCGCTATCCAAATCCTATATGCGAGTTTTCCAAACAAAAAGAGATAGCACTAAAAATGTATGAATTAGTGTTCAAATAAATAAAATAATATATAATATCATTTTAACAATCCATTTAATATTATGTATTCTGCTTTAAAACAATTAACTAACAATAATAACAATAATAATGAACTTGATAATAAGGATGAACCTTATGAAAAAAAATTAACTGAAGGTAAAACCTACTTATTAGTTCGTTTAGCAACTAACAAATATAGAATGACTTCCACTATTGAAAATAAAAAGATCTATATGAAGAATATATTGAATTTCAATTTAATAAATCTAATATATCAGACCAATTTAGATAAATTTGAAAAAATAAATATGAATATCATTAATGAAGAAGACGCAAATGTGTTCCTATTAATGAAGCACTTATTCAAGGAAATGGGACTCAAACAGCGGTACTTTTGTTTTGATATTAAAAAGGTTGAATTTGATAATGGTATATCTTTTGTTTTAACACAGAATGCTGAGTATGGGCAACAATTGAATGACTGCTCAAATGCTCATTTGATGCCAATTAAGCATATGTTGTATAATTTTGAACTTGTTAGTTTGAACAAAATAAAGATGACACAATATATTAATTTTGACCCGGAGGTTGGATTACCGTCATTTTTGGAGCCGGTGTTTGGCATCATTATAAAGACAATGTTTAAGCAAACGAAGCAGTTTATTGAGATGCTTTAATAATATATATTCTAAAACTACTTAAAGAAAAAATATGCGTTTAATATAAAAATGTTTAGACAACTTTTTGCTACCTTATTTTTGTTGTTTTCTTTAACAAATAACAATGTTAAAGGAGACTTTATGTTTTCTTATGATAACAAGAACGAGTATTTTGAACCAGAGCCCAGTCTTAGAGGTTCTGTAAATACAACCGTAGGAACATCGTATTTATATACGTACTCACAATCAGGGCACCACTTTTATGGTCCAGCTTACGACGGCACTTATATTGACACTACTGGCTGCTGTTCTGGACAATCTGGTTCTTGTCGTAATAATCCGTCTTGCCAGTGCCAAGTTGCTGTTGGACCTTTGCCTCAAGGCACTTATAGTTTGGGAAATATGATGACCTTCAAAGGCATGCCATATTGCTACGAATTGTATCCGTCTTCATCCAATTCAATGTGTGGCAGATCCGGCTTTCTAATTCACGGTGGTGGCTGCTCTGGCAACCCATCAGAGGGCTGTATTGTCATTGAAAACGAGTCAACTCGGTACAAGATTAAAAGTGGCGCTACTTTAAAAGTAGTATCATAATTTTTATTTATTAAATTTAAAATTGAAGTTAATAATGTTTTATAAAAACACTTTATAAAATATTATATTAAACACAATCCAAATTACTAATATACTTTAAAGATGGCAGAAATCGACAATACCGTAAACATAAAGAAAACATTCATATTCATTGATGGCAGTTATTTCTGCTTCTATCGCTACCACTCCCTCCTTACTTGGTGGAAAAATGCGTATCCTGATGTTGCTCTTGAGGACCCATTTCAAAATGAGCAATTTGTCGCCAAGTTTAGAAAGTTATTTGTTGAACACGTTCAACATCTAAGGAAGAATCTTGGGATTCATAAAAGTGTTAAGCCAACCATTATTGTCGGCAAAGACTGTAAGCGGGAAAACATTTGGCGAAACGAGTTGTTTCCAAAATATAAGGGAACCAGAGCCAATGGAGCAGAAGACGGCTTTATGGGCGGACCCTTCTTCAAGATGGTATACCAAGACAAGCTGTTTCTAGAAGGTGGTGCCTCTACTATTCTTTATCATAATAAGTTGGAAGCCGATGACTGTATTGCGCTATCAGTGAAGCACGTTTTACAGAAATATTCTTGCTGCGATGTATACATAATCACCTCAGATAAGGATTATTTACAGCTCGCTGAACCGCGCGTTCATATTTACAACTTGGGTTTCAAGAAGATTACCGATCAGAAGAGCTGCCTGGGCTCAGCCGAGTGTGACCTATTTTGTAAGATTGTAATGGGCGATATTAGTGATAATATTCCTTCTGTCTTCCCAAAATGCGGACCCAAGACGGCTCTCAAATATTATGAAGACCAGGTAGAATTTCAAAAACGATTACAATCATCGGACACATTTATAGCGCAATATAACACCAATAAGAAGATTGTTGATTTCAATGAGATTCCTCTTCTACTTCAAAATGACTTCTTTACAAGTAACAATTCTCTTATAAATGAATTATTATAAACTATTATGTATTAATTTTGGAGCAGACAACAAATAATGAAACAAAATAAAGGCTATTAACATACTAACCCAAAAGCAAATAAAACTTATAAAATATTCACGAGTATATCCCATTTCTTTTATATTAACAAACAATTTACATTTAAATGAATTTAATAAATATTTAATTCACTAACTTATCTGATTATAATAAAATTATTTTTATTCATTTCAGATATTAAATCAGCATAAATCTCATCTAGTTTTTCATTACTATTTTTTCTAGTACTTTCATTAACTATATTTAATTTTCCAATGTCAAGTAAACTACTCAATTCATCTTGTTTATTGAATATATCTTCATATTTTACACAATATATTTTATAATTTCTCTTTTCATTTGGTTTCATATAATTATCATAAAATTCTCTTATTTTATATAAATCTTCACCTCTACTTAAAACATCTTCTAATTTAATATTTCTATCAATTTGAATATGTTCCAAATGGTAAGGATTTTCAAATCTACTTGGAATAGAAAAACTAGGATTTCTATAAATGTATATAACATAATAGTTTTTTAATTCATTTTCAGGAATAGTTATATTATTAAACCATTCAAAATAAGTATTACCACCATTATTATCGCCAATATATGTTAAATTATTTGGAGGATTTCTGCTATGTATATGTTCTATTTTTCCATATTGTTTTAGCGCATTACATAACATATATGAACCTGAACCACCATAGGAACATACGTAAAATATTTTTTCTTGCATTTTATAATATATGTATATATTTATTAACTTTAATTAGGAAAGTTGAAAATAAATAATTTCCTAAACTTTTAAAAACCACTGTAAAGGAAACAAAATTAATTATATTTTATTATAAATTAAAAATTAACTTATAATAAATAAATATGGAGCTTCCAGACAACAAAACGGTTGACCTACAATTATATATTTTGGATCCGCTTTCGGTCATTATAAAGCTTGCTATTCTCAGCAACAAACCTGTCGGTACTAAGATCTGTATTTCAAAGAATATTGTCTATTTACAAGAACCCGGGCCATTCCAATCCTTTTGCCGATACATATTTAGCACTAACAAAACAGACATTCAATATATATACAATCCAATCCAATTAGCGTGTCAAAATTACTTATCAAAGGAAGTTGTTAAACAGAATCCCAAACTCAAAGAATTGTTCAAATGCGCGCAAAATGGTCTTCTAAAGTTGAGCGAAACATATAAGTCTTGCTCCATTATTCGTCTGTGTATTAATTACTATTCATCACTCATTGACAATCATTTACAAGAGATTTATAAAGAAGATCTATTTAAGAAGGATACAATGACATCTCTTTACACAAGCGAACTAACAACATTTTTCAATAAATTGTGGACACAAGAGCGGATCAAAATTATATTGAATTTAACAACTTTTTTATTAGGAGACGAGAATGCTTCGGCAAATGTGAAGTCAGTTGAGACTATTATGGAAGACCTTGACAAGCAAGTTCAGGTCAAATTTTAAAGGTAATTAATGTAATAAAGATTTTAAATGAAGTAATCAGATATTTTAGACATATTTATTAATACAAAATTTATATATTAATAATAAATTTTAAAAATAAAAATAAAATAAAATATATATTATGTTGTTGAATCCACTTACCAACACCAAAATAAAAAAAATTGTAAATGTCTACCAATTAGAATTTGGTACACATAAATCTCAAGGTATTGGTGATTTTTTAAGAGGTAGTTTTTTTCTTATGCAATTATCAAAAATGTTAAAATTAGATTTTGAAATGGATATATCAAATCATCCAATTTCACAATTTATAATAAATAAAGGATTAAATCCAAAAATAAATTACAATACTGTAGAATATAAAATTGGAATGAATCGCCCTTCTAACCATGATTTAAGATATATATTAAATCCACCCAATAATATGTATTTTGATATAGATTTTATAAATGAAATTATTTCAGAATTAAATAAAAGCAAAACTGAATGTTCCCCACTTTTTTCAAATGCTTTTCCAATGTATTATAATTTTAAGGATGAAGGAAGGAATTATTTAAAATCACAATTATTACCAAATCAAATGATGGTTAAATATATTAATGAAACTTTAAAACTATTAAATTTACAAAAACACACATATGCTGTATTACATTTAAGAACAGGTGATAAATATTTATCAAAAAATGAAGTAATAGATTGTAATTTTATTAATGAAATTAACACACATATTGATAAAATTATTGTGCCTGGAAAAAAATACTTGTTATTAAGTGATAATAATGTGCTTAAGGAACATTTAAAAAACAGGCCCAATTTTTATACGTTGTTTAATAAAATAGAGCATTTAGGTGGAGAAATTAGCATAAAAGGACAAGAAAATGCTGGAACAAAAGATAATGATGGTATTAAAAATACAATGTTAGAGTTTTATTTAATGTCGTTTAGTAATTCAATTTTGTCAATTTCTGTATATGATCATATAAGTGGGTTTAGCAAATATTGTGCCGAAATTTTTAAAATACCATTTCAGAATATTAAAATATAATTTATATTTACTATTACAAGTAATACAAATTATAAAATATATTAGTTAATTTTTTTATTATGCGAACCATGATAATAAGAAATACTCTTTTCTTCAATATAGTGTTTTTTATCAACTAAATAACTTAATATGTAGCCCCATATAGGTAAATCACCCCATCTATTACTAAATATACAATTACTTTCATATATTCTAGAAAGCACTTCCTTAATTAAATCGTTATTATAAAAATATTTTATATTAATTATCATAAAATTTGTATAAGGGGATTTTAAATTATGATTAAAAGGAATTAACTGTTTATCTATTAAATAATCATTAAAAAAATCTTCCATACCAACTGTTACATCTGCCTCATCAGGACCTTGAAAATATGGTGATGAATAATATATTTTATTACGTTTATATTTTTCTATAATATTAGCAGAAATTTTAGTTATTTTACAATCCTCATCAATCCGAATAACATATTCATATTCCGAAAGATGTTTTAAAAATCGGATGCTCCAAAAAAAACACATATTTTTATATCCATTGCTAAAACTATTTGACAGAACCGTTGGAGGACAATTACTACAAGTAATATTATTATCTATAAAATCAATACTTTTAAATATCAAAGGAATTTTTGGAGATTGCGACTGGATATATTTTTGTTGAGGGATTGTTATATTTCCTTCATGATAAATTAGTATATCATAATCTTGTGGATTTTTAAGTTTTTGGTAAAAATTGACAGATATGTATCGGTTTCTCTCAACAAGATCTTTATAATCAGAAGATTTTGTATATCCTTTGGTTAATACAACAATTGCATTTCTACTCATAGTTATATATTATATTATTTTTTTATATATTTTCTCTTAATTCAAAATTTGAAGTATTTGACAAAATAAATAATATATATTAAATATAATAATATAATGATGGAAGAAGTGAAAGAACCAATTGAATCCGTTGTACCTGCCAAAAAACACGCAATTGTTAAGTGCGTTCAAGATAAGCTTGGAGATCAGGACTTTATGCAGAAGGTTGGTATGGCTCCTGTGGTTGCTTTAGAAATGTATCGTGTAATTGTTTCATCCTTTTTGGTCCTATTTGTGCCTCAAAAATGCGATGATCACGTGTGTACATTGAGTGAGAATATGGTCCTAGAACACGATCTTTACAATGCTGGTCTAGTATTTAATTTTTTAACTATGGCGGCTTTTTTAGCAATGTATACATTGGAAGTCAAGCGTGAGAACCGTTTGATTACATATTTAGAGGTGAATAAAGGCGTTCCGTCTGATAATGACTCGGTTGGTCTAGCTTTAAACAAATTGTCTGTTGATAAACGTGACAGCATTTGGGAGCTAGATAACTATTATATTTACTCTGGTTGGACTGCGATTATTATGTTTATTATTAATACCATTTTATCTGGATTTGTAGTTTACGAATATTATTTGGACAGCCAAACAACGTCTACCTATATTACTAACATACTGTTTATGGTTACTAAGATGGCTGATGTTTATTCCAATGTGAATACAGAAAAGAATGTGTTTTACTCGGCTTACTTGAAGGGTAAGGTGCAATACAATGATGTGGATCCTGATAAAATGAAGGCTTTACAAATAGAAGATGAGAAGAAAGATTATTTTGCTGTTCCTGAGGTCCCTGGTGTAGAATTGGCTACGATTAAAATAGAAGAAAAGGAAGAAAAGGAAGAAAAGATTGAAGAAGAAGAAAGTGGGAAAATTGTTGTTACTATTCACACTATTTCAAACCCATCATCATCTGATAATCTTCAAAAATTAGAAGAAGAAAAAATCAAAGAATCATCTGAAGAAGAAGAATCATCTGAAGAAGAAGAATCATCTGAAGAAGATTCTGTGTAAAATATTTTATAGTTATAATATAGTTATAAAATGTCTTTAACCAAAGTAGAAAAAGAAAAAGAAAATGATTTAGCTGCGTCAATAAGTGGATCAATGACGGTGGACAAATTAAAAAATGCTCTAACTCAAAATAAAATAGTCTATTCTACTGCAAAGAAAAAGGCAGATTTTGTTGACTTGTATATTTCAAATGGACTACATAACAAACCAATAAAAAGCTTAGAAGAAGAAGCTATAAGCTCTGTAAGAGCAAAAGAAGCAGAAGCAAAAGTAGAAGAACCAGTTGTAAAAGAAGAAAAAGAAGAAGTCTTAAGCGCAAATGAAATAGTAGCAAAAAGCTTAGAAGAAGAAGACCTCGTTATGTCTATCACTATTATGGGTCACGGCTGTGAAGATTTGTTAACACCTTGGCCTGATCAGTTACCAATTTCCACATATTTCAAAAACAATGTCCGTGTTTATAGCAAAGCGTGCGTTCCTGACGTAAATGCAATCGGAAACAGATATCAAAATGAAGACATAATAAAGGATGTTCAGCGCAGATTTTCAAATGTGCCAAAAGGTGAAACCGCAGCTATAATTGATGAATATGCCAAGGACGTTAAAGTTGATTATATGCGTAATATAGAGAGTCTTATTTCAAGTAATTACGAAATGGTTAAAACTCCAGCATTTAAAAAATTATCAGCACAAGAAAATTTATCAAAGGCTTCTAGTTTGAGCACCTATTTAGCAAATAAAAACTTTTCGTTTTATAATGATGACCCAAATGAAAAGGTAACCGGTTCACATTTACAACATCTATACAAAACACTCGGACTCCAAGTAACTGATATTCGTTTAAAAAGGACTGCAATGGATGGGTCAGTTACTTATGAGCAAATTTTTAATCCAAGAAATTTAATTTCTGATCGCCCCACTGATATTGCTAATCACAATTTGATTTACAGAGAAGGTCTAACATATATTTTAAAGAATGTTTTGAACCGGAAAGAATTGGTGAAACCGGCGCTACAAATATTTGGGTTCAAAGGCAGACAAGACCGTGTGATGGATTTATCATTGGAGCAAATATATGATTTTTTTCAATTAGTTGGTGTCAAATACGCCAATATAATGGATTATAGTTGCCGGACTTGTTCTGTCGGTAGAATACCGCAAAGTGTAACTGACCGTATTTATAGAGTAGAACAGAAGTATTCTGTAAAACCGGTGGCTTTTGGTAAGCGAAGCGATGGTAAGCGAAGCGATGGTAAGCGAAGCGATGGTAAGCGAAGCGATGGTAAGCGAAGCGATGGTAAGCGAAGCGATGGTAAGCGAAGCGATGGTAAGCGAAGCGATGGTAAGCGGTTAAAGAGCAAGCGATTAAAGAGCAAACTGTCAAATGGTAAACTGTTAAAGAGCAAAAACACTCGTAAACGTAGTTAAAAATAACATTGAAAAATTAATTTAAAGATATATTACCATTATAAGTAGTAAATAGTAATATAATATGAATCCATCATTAATCCAATTAAGCGAATTTGTTCCAAATAATGACGCCGAAAGGGAAATATACAATATAGAGAAAGAAAAATACATTATACAGAAATATATAGAGGATAGTAAAAGCTCGTGGGCAAAAGGTAAATATTACCTTGGAGGACAGATAAGGGTGGACCCGAATGAACCAATAACACCGGAATTATTTAAACAGGCTTGGAAACCATACTGCGATATCGGGGGCGATTATTATTGTAATAGTGCTGAGTACGCCAGTATATTGGGAGCAAAGCGTGGACTAACCAACATAGAGAAAATTGTAAAAAAATACATTGAAGTACAGAAGCTGCGAATAATGAATGAGTTAGAAAAAACAAAGTTGATAACCGATGTTAATAAGACAATCGTTGGGTTTATTTAATAAAATGCCGTTATCGGCAAGTCATCTCTAACAAAATACGCTTCGCCTTCCTTTGTCCAGTTTACAACCAGTGTAATAATTTCTACACCGGCGTCAATTGATTTTCTTACAGCCTCTCTATATTCTGGGTCTATAATTGACGGTTGAAACCGATCTACGTCTGTTCGTTGTATAACATAGCACATTATACAACGAGTTTTTGATTCGCTTTTTATAAGCGTTAATTCTTTTATATGTTTTAGAGCCCGCGGACTCACGGGGTCACTACTTTTTTTCCGGTAACCATCTGGAAAATATGCGACCTTTGATTCCACTGCTCTGTCATCATAACATTTTCCTTTTCGGTCTTTCGCTGTAATATCTTCATAATCAGCCAGCGGCACATTTTTGACTTCCATTATAAATGGAATATCATTACAATCTATTCCAGCAAAATCAAATCGCGAATCTACTTTGCCTTCTACATAAATGGTTGCTTCTCGTCTATATCTTTTAATATTCAGCAGTCTGGATAACAAATTGGTTTTTAATGCGGCTTCTACCAAGTTTTCGGCAAGCTTTGGATGAATACCTACTACAATCTCTTGGTCGCGTTCTAAAAGAACCGACAAGTAAACGCGATACTCGCAACTAAGTTTTTCATCGTCTTTTTTCTTTTTCTTTTTTAAAGGAACCGGTGACATTAGAACAGTCGCTCCCGCGTCGGCTAGCCCGCAGCAACCGAGTGATGCTGTGTGACCTAAAATCGTTTTATCATTTTCACTATTGCTTTTAATAATATCCGCCACATACGGCGACTTTATAAATTTGGACGGTCGCTTTACAACCGTCCCTTCAAGTAAATTTTCTAATTTTAAAAGTAATGACATTTTATTTTATAACAAAGAAAAAAACTAAAATACTATTTCAATTTTATTTATATTACTTTGATTTTGATTTTGTATTACTTAGTTCCAAAGAGGACACTCTTTTTTCGCCTTTTCCGTCGTCATAATGTCATATATTCCGTGAATATCCTTTGGAAAATGTTTTATCACGTAATTTATTAGTTCCTTGTTCTTTTCTGCCTCTATATTCATCTTAAAAATTGGTTTCAAAATCTTAGCAATGAACTTTTTTGATTTGTATATGGGTGGCATATTTGGAATTAGCAGTTTCCAAAAGTCCAGAATTTCTATATAAGCGTCTCGTGGATTTGTTACAGGACATTCCAGCCCTGAATAATATTTGTAGGCCATATAGAGCGCGTGACTTTGACAGAACTGTTGTGACCCATCTACTTGCATACGTTTCTCATATGGGTTAAACACTGTAAAATGTGACATATTTAGGTCACATTGTTTGAATTCCTTGCTGTCGTCATTTTGTACTACAAACAACCAATGGACTTCAGAAATGTTTTCGTCGATTCTAGGGCGCGCTCTTGGGACAAGCGCGTTGTCAAAGCGACGGTCCAAAGTGACATTTTCAACGTATAACTTTTGTAAATTATCGGCCATCTTTAAATTATCTATTGTAACCATTCTCTGTATTACCTTGACAAATGCTGTCATATTTTGACCGATTAGATCCATAAAGAAACTGCCAGCAATATCTAATTGTAGCCGCTCAATGTCTTCTTTATTAAATTCTTTTACTAATTTTTTTGTCATTTTAAATAATATATTTATAATTGTATTTAATTTCTTTAAATATACTTATAACTTCAATTTTTATTCTTCTTATAAATTTTACAACTAACACTGCGTTTATTGCGTTTATTGCTTTTCTTATTCTTTATACTTCTATTGCTTTTACCTCCAACTCTTAAATTTTCATTGCTTCTTTCATTGCTTCTTTGATTTTGATTTTGATTTTGATTTTGATTTTTATTTACAGGTAAGTTTTGATAAGCATAGGATTCGTCCATTGTACCAGGTCTATATTGGTAACCCATTATTTCAGACCACGCTTCACGTATGCGTTCAAATGTAGATCCACATTTAACAGCCGCCATTTGAACTGTGTTTACTGACTTTCCTGGATACAGCTCTAATTCAACTGAAACATAATAAGCCAATTTAGATGTTAGTTCTAGTGCTCTATTACTATGAGCATATTGATTCATATTTAATAATTGCGCTTGAGGATTGTAAGGCATTTGACCATACGGTTGTTGAGGTCCATAAGGCATCTGATTATAAGGCATCTGATTATAAGGCATTGGTTGATTATAAGGATTATATTGATTTTCAACATTTACGTTACCTTGGCTATAATACTCGTCACTGGGACCACCACCTTTTAAACCAGTTCTATTTCTTTTTGAACTTGATGAAGAAGAATTAAAAGGTGATTTAATGCTCTTGGCTGAAGACGGGGGTGGTTTTCCAAAGCTAAAAACTGGTGCGGGTTCTGCCGCTTTAGCTTTTGCTTCATCTGCTATTCTTTTTTTATTTTCTTCATCTGCTATTCTTTTTTGCTCTGCTTTAGCTGCTGCTGCTTTCGCTTGTCCCTCCTTCTTTTTTCTGTCAGCTTCAGCCTTCTTTGTCGCTGCTGCTAATGTTTTTTCTTCTTCTTCCAGCTTTGCCGCTTCCTCTGCTTCTTTTTCAAAATCAATGAGCTCTGGTTTGAGTTTTGGTTTAATTTTTGTCTTACTAACTGCTTGTTCTATTTGTAGTAATTTGGCTTCATAATCAGTCTTATATTTTGTATATTTGGAAATTAACTCAGCATTTTGTGTTTTACCCAAAATATCATTAATTTTGGCTAACATAGCAGTGTCAATTTCTTTTTCGGCAGTTAATTCATCTGGGGTCATTAAATCTATTTTTCGTTTTGGAGGCTGTCTTGCTAATTTAAATTCGGTTATATCAGTACCTTCTTCCTTTAATATTTCTGTATCGTCTCTTATAGTATCATTTAAATTTTCTATTTCTACATTTTTTGGTGTTGTTTCATCAAATACAAATTCTTTATATTCATCCAAAATCCGAGTCAAACTAGGTATTTTAACTGAATAGTTATCTGACGTAAGAACCTCATTTAATGTTCTTTTTAAATCTACCGAAATACCATTTATTAATTTAGTTCTTTGTGCTTTTTGTGGTGTTGTTAATTTACTAGTATCTTTAATATCATCACCTAGAGAATTAGCTGTATACCATTTTATCAATTCATAAGTTGTATATTTGCTTTTAAGTGTATCTAAGAATTCTCTAATCCCAATTGTATCTGATTTGTCATCATCTATTAAATATTGATAAAGTGTCTTGCCTTCATAAGCCTTCTTAAAATTATCACCGGACATTAGTCTTAAGCAAACATTTGCTATTTCTACTTCATTATTAATTGTTTTTACTTCTTCCTCTAAATTGGCCAATTTTAATTTGTCATCATTCAATTTACTAAGTGTTAGTTTAGTTGTTGCTGCTGCTCCTGTTTTGGCGGTGAGTTCAGTGGTTAACATTGTTGCTTTGTCAAATATAAGACCTGAACCTGGACTACATTTTTCAAATAGCAACATAATTATATCATCTGGAATCTCATCCATTGAATAAACCAATGTATTTACGTTATGATTAAATACTAGTTCAAATCTAGGATTACCTACGGTAGCATCTTCTACTGTATCAATTGACGGAACCATTTGTTCTGCCGTATTTAGACTAGGGTCCAAATTCGTTTTTACAAAAAACACAAATTTGGCTACACTTGGATCTTTCAGAATAGCACAATCATCTATATTTATTTCATCCTTATTAATACCAGTCAAATTAAAAATAATCAATCCTAATTGAAATTGGTCTAATACTTTAGTCACTGTTTCTGATGTCGTTTTTGTTGAATCGTTCAACATTTTAATAACACTGTATATTGTGTTATAATTTACTGGATCCACAGACGATAAATCCGCATCCGGTTTTAAAGCAATCAAATCTTGACAATTATCTTTAAATTTGTAACCAGCAGCCTTATCCTTCTTTATTTGTGCCTTTAACCTATAATTCAATTGACTCGTAGTCGGCTCATCATAGTCTTTCAATTCATTCAAAATCCACTTCTGAACGCGCGGCACATATGGCGGTATTTTCAAAAATTGATTCGGGTCTTTTGAAACCAGAATATCACACTGCTGTTCAATACCATTTGCGTCAATTACTGGGTCTAATAATTTACCAACCTTTTCTTTACAGTATTCTTCTAAATTTGTAATAGATAATTTAATTGATTTTTTCTTGCTTATATACAATGTAAGTAACGTGTCATTACTCTTTATTCGTTTGTCAATACCTGCCGGAGTACTAATATCCGTAGTCTTCCACATCAATGCGTTAGGAAGTGTTACAGATTGTAAAGTTGTTGTAAAACAACCTTTGATATCTTCATAATATTTGTCACTATTATCAGCTATTTCAATATAAATTTGATTCACGTTTAAATCGGATACATATACACAATGCTCTCTAGTACACTGTAACTCTAACAAATTTATGTATAAAGTTATGTATTCATATGATTCTATTTTATGCTCAGTTATTTCAATATATTTTTGCTCTTCTTTTCCTTGACTTTTAGTTTGTCCTAAGTTTTTTTGGTCTGCTTTTATTTTTTGTAATATTTCATCTTCACTCATAGCATCCTTTACAGTTGATAAATAGGTTTGATAATCTGTATTTTTAACATCAGTTTCGCTTATTTTAGTTTCAGCATTTTGTTGTATCTTGGTTATAAAATTGGAAATTGGTCCAGAATACACGTGCCACAAATCGGATTGATTCATAAACGCATATAGCATAATTATAAACATATACACACTGTATTGGTCGTGTTCTACTTTTACCAAGCAAGGATTTGCTTTGTATTTGTCAACCTCAGCAGACAAGTTTACACTAGAATTGTTTCCACTTCCACTTGAATATTTAGTCATAAACACAGTAGAAAACCACTCGTTATGTTTCTGTTTGAAATCCTGAATTGTTTTAAAATATACATTAGCATATTCGGTTATACCAGGTAGAATAGCCACGGGCATTTGTCTGCCTCTTTTTTTAAGCTGATTGTCTCGTTGTAAATTTTTTTCATTAAGACTGCTATAAATTTGAATATCCAAATTAATACACTCTAATGCTAATGTTGGCTCTGATTTTCTAGTATATCCAATAATTTGCTTGTAGTTTGTTTTTATAAACTCTAATAGAGCGACCAAACTGGCAAAATATACTTGCTGCTTTTGAAAAATATCCAAAAGTGCGTTGGATAAATCTAATAATGATCTCATAAATTCTTTTCGCTTGACATTCATCTCGGCTACTTTGTTTTTTACAAGATTATAATCTACTGGTTTTACAGTACTTGTACTTGTCGTTGTTTTTGGTTGTAGTTGACCAATATAATCATCTACTTCATCCATCAATGTATCAAATTCTTTCTTCATTACGCCAAAGTCTATCATAATAAGGTCAAAAAACAAATCCGTTGCGTTTATTAATGCTGATTTTGCCTCAGTAAATTGCTTGTATACATCTACACTTTTTTGTTTTTGTTCAGGAGGTTGTTGTGTTTCAATGAATTCTATTAGCTGTGGTTCATCTATTAGAAATATAAATGTAAGTGGGTCTGAAACTTTCATTTGACGCGACAATGGTGTGTAATCAATTGGATCATTTTTTATAAGACCGTCTTTTAATAGAGAATATGTTGATTCGGGAATTTGAGCCGACAATTTTACATCAGCCGGTTTCATAATTTGTTTCTTTTTCTCCTCTTCAGCCATTGCTTCTGGTGTGTCTGGAAGAGGACCAGTTGGCACTGTTTTTGTATCTACATTTTGTGCTTTTATACCCGCTGCCGCAGCATTACCCATTCTAACACCGGCACCGAGGTCATTCAATTCATTTTCAGCGCTCTCCAATTCATCTCCTTTAAGTGGTGTAAAAGGAGTTATCAGCTTTTCCACCGGTTTTGTATCTATTTCCCAGTCACCCTTGTTCCATCGGTTGCCTACAAGCGTGTAGGGGCGATTATTAATGAAAAGAACATTATTTCGCTTAAAAAGAGTATCCAGTGTTATCTGAATATTGTTATCAATAACACCTTCGGCTTTGGCTTCTTCTAGTGTGCGCGTCTTTTGCATACTAAAAAAACCACTTAAAATACGATTAATCATTGAATCAAATTGATTTGGTAGGAAAAACTGTGTTAACAATAATTCTTTGGGCGCGTCACTTGGCAGGTTTCTAATTGCTTTCCAATCGTATTTAACAAGAGGGTCAATGTAAACGGTGTGACTATTAATTTTTGGAACTAACATAGATGGGTCAAAATTTATTTTATAATAATTGGCTATGCGTGTTTTCAAATAGATAATGAGAGTATTTGGGATTTTACGTTTTGTACCTGAACCATTTACATTGGCATTTGTATTTGTATTTGTAGTTGGTGGCGTCTTTACATTACTTATATTTGGCTCCATCTTTTGAAAGGTGGAATTTGTATTATTATTAGTATTTGGCTCCACCTTTTGAAAGGTGGAATTTGTATTATTAATAACAGCAGTAGCCATATTTATAATACTTATATATTTTTATATTATAGTTTAATGTTAATTTGTTAGTGTTACTTTTTACCTTGTATTAGATTCTGGTATATAACTATTAAACAATAAAAATGATTTTCGCTGTTCACTTATTGTTTTATTTTTTTTTGCTTTTTCTAAAATAGCAATCGCATTATTTATTTCACTATCAGACACAACACCATCTGTATTTGTATCAATAATCTTTGTTAAGATTCTATACTTTTTAGGAACAATACAATAGGGACTTTCCTCATTAAATAAATGATCCGACAAAACTGTAAACACGGCTGTTAATACAAGCGATGTATAAATATCACGAGTACCCATCCACGCCATAGCAAACACCAATATTTGTTTAGTGATATTCATTTTTAAATATTCCTCTGTTGAACGACTAAATTGAATAGCAATGAATTTTGAACCAACGTTTAATAAAATCATAATGATACCGGCAAAAAATTTGCTATTATTTAGAAACATTACATGATTATGAACAAACCCTAGTGATTCTGATAATATATTTGTCATTGTTATATTAAATTAATATAAAAAAATATATAAAAATTTATATTGATTATTTATTGATTGATGTTAATTCATTTTAATATGATCTAAATCCAGAGACAAATCCATTTCTTGAAGCGCTTGGATCTGACGCAGCTACATCAGCAGATACAAAATTTTCCTTTGTCACAGGAATTTGATTTGAGTTCTTGGATTTTACTGCTTGTTCTGCTGACACACGATCTACACCATCTTTAGATTTAGAATAGGATGTGACTACATGTATTTGACCTACATTAGACTTAACTCCATCATCTCCAGTCCCAATGGTTGTTCCTGTAGAATTTAATTTGGACAACATAGGTAATATAGACGAATTATTATTTGATTTTGGTTTGGGTTTTGATTTGGAGTTTTTTGTATTTACATCTGCTTTTTGAGATTCAAAGCCTTCTACAAAAGATATATTTGTTCCAATGATCATAATTAGCGCAACTAACAATCCTAAAGTTACATTGGTTGTCGCAAAGAACAACAAAATGAATATTAAAACTAACCTGCCTAAAACATTATTGTACATATTGTTGTAAATTATGGGTTTTACCATTAAAATAATAACAAGTAGCACAAATAAACCTAAACTACCTTGCATTTTAGTAACTGTCATTTCTTATATTAAATAACGAATATATTTTTATAAAATAATTTATCTCTTTTATCTGGTTTTTCTGGTTTTTCTGGTTTTTCTGGTTTTCTGGTTTTATCTGTTTTTAATTGTCCAAACATTTAAATAATTATCTTAATTTCTATTAAGAGGAATGTCTTTAGCAATGACTGCTGCTACAATAGATAATAATGAATATCAAAATGAAACACCAATTGAAAGAAAAAAACAAGCTAACAATAGAACACAAAAACGTATGCCAACGATTCGGCCTGACAAGGTAAAATCAGTTTTAGACACTATTCATAATGATGATTCTGAAACTCTAGGCGATTTTAACGCAAAATATACGTCTATAAATGCCGGTTACAAGCCAATCACACAACCAATTGATCCGTATAACCCACCAGCACTAACAAGACAGCCTTCTCAAAAAGAAGGTATGTCAAATTATGACTCTAATTCAAACAACAGTAAAAATTACAGTTCTCAATACGTGCCTCAACCAGTTCAGGACGACAATATGGATTTACAGGAATTAGGCGGTGTTTATATGAACGACGAACAAGTGAAAAAATATTTCAAAAATCTGGTACCCAATTATGAAGGAGGCAAAACGGGTTCTGATGGAAATAAAGTATACTACAATCAAACACGATTCGCAAATCCAAACTATAACGCTAATTCTACAATAAATAATGAAGTTGGTGACGCCAATCAAGTGCTTGTTGATAAGCTAAATTATATGATTAATTTGCTTGAGGAACAACAAGATGAGAAAACTAACAACGTTACCGAAGAGGTCGTTTTGTATTCCTTTTTAGGCGTTTTTATTATCTTTGTTGTTGACAGCTTTGCACGTGTCAGTAAATATGTCCGATAAATACAATTTTAATATTATATAAAAAATAATATTAAACACTACATCCATTATTTATAAACAATGAATTATTGGGACAAACAGTACACTGACGGTTTTTTTAACGTTTCAAGAAATCACGGATTTTTGCCTATAAGAGAGCCTTTGACAGTTCTGCCTTGTCAGTATATTGAACTACAAAATCTAATCAACAATTTACACGTTTTCCAGAACAACGAACAAAAAGGGGTATTAGGAATTCCTAATGAAATTGAAAAACAACTCGGACTTATTCCCGATTATTCCAGCATTATTGAGAAAGAAACTGACGTTTTTGTTCTACAAGCATTATACAGGGCTTATACATTTTTAACATCTGGCTTCACATTGGAACTCGCATATCAAGAGTTTTTATCCTCCGGTAATTATGGTATTGCGCGACAGATTTTGCCGGCAAATATTGCTAAACCTCTTGTCCTAGTCAGCGGCAAATTAGACGTTTACCCTTGGCTAGATTATCATTACAGCTATTCGCTAGGCAACTACGTTAAAAAGAATCCTGCGGGTGATCTTGATTGGAAAAACTTGGATATGGCGTGTAAATTTACTGGCACCTCGGATGAGATTGGTTTCATTATGGTACACGTATATATTAACGAAGTATCGCCCCAATTAGTTGAATCTGTAATGGAATACGGCTTGAATAAAAGTGTAACTAGTTTACAAATGTGTGGCAACGTAATGCAAGAAATGAACCGTAGAAGAAGAGATATGTGGACTGCTTCTCGCCACGAACGCTACAATGATTTCCGAATTTTCATTATGGGTATCAAAGGCAACGACAAAATATTCGGGCCAGGACTCGTATACGATGGCTGTTTCAACAATGAACCACAGCAATACCGTGGCCAAACCGGCGCCCAGGACAGTATTATTCCGATGATTGATATTTTTACTGGCATTGTTGATTTTTATCCCGACAACAAATTGACAGAGTATTTGCTGGATTTGAGAACATATCGTCCAAAATGTATTCAGAATTTCTTTGTCGATCTAAGAGAGCATTATAAGTTGAACCCATTATTCAAACAACTGACTGACGCAAAATGCTATGAAGGTTTGGTATATTTACTGAAAATTGTGGATGAGGTATACCTCTTTAGAAACGGTCACTGGCAGTTTGTCCAAAAATATATAATGTCTAATACGAAATACGCGTTTGCTACTGGTGGGACGCCGATTACGACGTGGTTAATCAACCAAATAGAAGCCGTTTTAGAGTACGAACGCGTTATTATAGAACACTTACAATCAAATTATAGCGCGCAATTATCGGATAATGAACTATGGATAAATTTGAGTAACAGTTACAATAAAAAACGCGGCTTGCTAGTAGAACAAGTCAATGAACTGCGTAAAATTGACTACAACATTGAGTTTGTTTATACAAAGAATTGCGAAATGAATTTGGAAGATTCCAAACTATAAATTAATTTATAATAAATACCTTGTCATTTTTAAACGGACTATATACAAAATTGTAGAAGAAATACGCCGTGGGTGAATGTGATACTGGATACGTTTTTACTTTGATGTTATTAATAATAGGGACATTATCACTAACATCTTCTATAACTAGGTACTTGAAATGTTGTTTAGTCTTTTCAAGCACATTCCATAATGCGATCTTGAATCCTTGAACAAAATCTTTTGTTTTAAGAGCTGTCCCGTTCATTGACGCAATACACGAAATCGCCTCTTTATTCTTTTGTATGTTAGTACACGTCTTTTTAAAGACATATACGGCTTCAATATTGCCTTCAATCAAAAGCATTGATATAAACATATTGTTGGTCTCTATTAGTTTCATCAAATTACTGATCTCTGGAATAATGGTTATATCCCACTTATTTTTTGTATCGTTAATAAAGTTGTATAAATAATATAGATTTTGTTTGTCACCAACTAACAAATTCACCTTTGAATGTAGCGGTTCCGGTTCCAATATCCAGTTCTTCATATCAAAGCAATACGTTTTGTATACTGTTAATGGAACTATGCCAGTTATTTCTTCTTCTCGCTTGAATAAACTAACACAAATATTCGGATTCATATGACACTGATTGTACTCGTGGGTTTGGATCAATTGCGGCGCAATATTCCTCCTTCTGAAACCCTTTTTGACGCATAAATAGTCTACATAGAAAACGTCAAATTTGTTAATATCTGATTTATATATGGTCACGTGTAGCGGACGACTCGTCATAACACCAACTAGCAATTTGCTGTCAATTGTGTCGTTCGTTTTTACATTGATGAGCACGTCTGGTTGCCAAAAAAACGACCAATAGGACTGTGAATTATGGCCTTCAAAATAGGTAACAATGTTTTCTTTTTGCGGATTATAAACATTATCCTTTTCTCTAAAATAATTTAATTGTACGAGTGTGGTCATTTCTCTGATATCGTCTTGTGGAACCTTATCAAAAGAATAGGTTCTTATTTCTTTGAAATTTGTATAACGATTCGGTTTCGGTAATTCGTGACGAATAATACCTACATTGGCGAACCAATACTGTAAATCGTAATAATGAAACACTGGTTGTAATGCCCAGAATTTAAATTTGATGCGAATGAATAACAATAATAAAATGAAAATTAATACAATGGATCCGAAAAAATATAAAAGCTTATTCATTTTTATATTTTTATATTTTTATATTTATTGTGTAACCTATTTTTCGGTAAGCTTATCAATCGCTACAACCTTTGTTACATTTTTTACTATGTTCAACAGATTATTTGTTTGCTCTTCATTGGAACCACCTGACATTGAATTCATCACTATATTCAAATATTGATTATTCTTCTTTGAATCGGATTTTCTACAATCAGGATATAAATTAGTCCATTCGGTTATTTGTTTAATATTCTTATTTGCCACTTGTTTTATCGCATTTTTTAAAACTGGCTTGTCTTCTGTTTCCTTTGTCCATTGATCATTGTCCTTGATATAAAGCACTTCGCGTTTCAAATCGCTACAGTGAATTGGTCTTGAATATGTATCCAACTCATTTAGATTCTTAATAAGTATTTTAGAAACACCATCCACATAACCTACACGACCTGTTGTTTCCAAATCAGTCAATTGTAACTTAATATTATCTACAAAATCGCTAATGTTAATCGCGTCTTTACATTTCTCATTCAGGAAAAACTGTAGGTTGAATGAGTTGTTAACATTATTACAATTTGTATTTGTGTTGTTTATTGTTTGAGTATCCTTTTTAACAATCTCTAAAATTAAATTCTTAAATTCCGAGTTTTCCTTTATAAGCATTTTAATTATTTCTTTATCACTCAGTTTTGATTCATTTATATCACCTTGTTCACAATTTTCATTAGTATCTTTTACTAAATTGTTATATTGATTTACATCACAACAGATCTTCTTGTGTTTACATAGCGATGACATATGTTTGTAACTTTTTCCACAAATACACTCTAAATATGATGCGCTTTCGGGCGTAAAATCGTTAGCCGACATTAGCCGTTTATGTTTACCGGTTGCTAAATGCCTATCCCAATCACTCTGTTTACAGCAATTAAACTCACAATTTTTACAGAAGAATTTTTTGGCGTTTTGTTGCGTAAAATTGGCGCTTTCCATTAGTATATTACGCCGAGAACATAATTTTGTGAAAAATGCGAAATATTTTATCATCACAATTTTTAACAACCCAAAAAAGTAATTGTGACCATTATCGTGATAATTCTGAAAAATTGGCCATTTTTGAAAAATGTTTTGGGTTCCCAAATCTGGACATTTTTAAAAATGTCCAAAATCCATTTCCCTTTTTACTTTTTGGAAAAAGTTTGTTATTGGAAAATGTTGCCTAATTTTTAGTAAAAATATGTAAGCATAATTGGTCACATATTTTATAAACAAAAAACTGTTATTTTTCAGTAAGCTTATCAATCGTTACAACCTTTGCTACATTTTTCATTATTTGTGATATGTTAGTTGTTTGCTCTTCATTAGAACCTCCCGACATTGAATTCATCACTATGTTCAAATATTGATTGTTCTTCTTTGAGTCAGAATTACAGCAACCTGGATTATTATCTTTCCAAGCCTGGATCTGTTTAATATTCTTATTTGCGACTTGTTTAATCATATTTTTAAGAACAGGCTTATCATCAGATTCTTTTGTCCACTGGTCATTATCCTTAATATATAAGACTTCGCGTTTCAAATCGCTACAATGAATTGGTCTTGAATATGTATCCAACTCATTCAGATTTTTAATAAGTATTTTAGAAACACCATCAACATAACCTACACGACCAGTTGTTTCCAAGTCTGTCAATTGTAACTTAATATTATCCACAAAATCACTAATGTTAATCGCATCTTTACATTTCTCATTAAGAAATAGATTCAAATTAAATGAGTTATTAACATTGTTACAATTGGTGTTGTTTGAATTGTTTATTGATTGAGTGTCCTTTTTAACAATTTCCAAAATTAAATTTTTAAATTCGGAGTTTTCCTTTATAAGCATTTTAATTATTTCCTTATCACTCAAATTTGGTTCAAATAGGTGCGATTCATTTATCTCCAATGGAGATTTATTTATCTCCAATGGAGATTTTGTAAAATTATATGTACAAGTTTTTTTATGTTTCCATAGACCAGAATGATAAGAATATTTTTTACCACATTCGCAGAAATGTTCAATATGAGTTGTATTCTTTTTGTATTCTTGCTCCATTTTAATATGTTTTCGCGTCTTTGTATGTTTTATGTATTCGCTATTTTTACAGCATTTATAGTCACAATATATACACTCATATTTTGGAGATTTTTCAGTCACAATTATCGTATCCATTTGTATTCCTTTTATATTCTAAGAGAATACAAAAAAATCTCCTAAATATTCCAGATATATTTTTGGAAAAATTATCATCACAATTTTTAACAACCAAAAAAAGTAATTGTGACCATTATGGTCAAAAAGTGAAAAATTGGTCATTTTTGAAAAATGTTTTGGGTTCTCAAATCTGGACATTTTTAAAAATGTCCAAAATCCATTTCCCTTTTTACTTTTTGGAAAAAGTTTGTTATTGAAAAATACTACCTATATTTTAGTAAAAATATGTGAGCATATTTGGTCACATATTTTAATAATTATAAAATCCGGTTTTTCACCTAGCAAAACTATTCAATTTTCACATTATCCAGCCCAATTGTTTCATTACCTCGCGTCCAATCGCCCAAGATGTCAATCCTACTAATATTATTCAAGATCAGCTTGAAGTCATCGTAAGCAGTCGGTATATGATTGTGTCCAGTTACCCACACTTGATTAATCAATGGAATATAAAACTCCTTAATTTTGCCATCATATTGCTGTATCAAATTTGTTACCGGAAACACAATGTATTCATTAGATACATTATTGAATAGTCGTACAAAAGCCGAAGCAAAGCTATTTGGGTTGTTCAGATTCGTAAAATTACCCATAAGACTGGTCATCGTAAATGACAACGCACTGGCATTTGCTAGAGAGAAATTTGCCGGAAGCTGTTTGCTAAAGAACCACAAACTGCGATCATCCTTGTTTTTAGAATCCACATTAATAACGTCGTCTTTTCCAATAATAAAGTTGGACATTAAACCGTCTAAACTGTAAGGCATAAATATAGCAGCTGATTCCTTATAACCACTAATATTCCAGCCCTCATTATTTAAATGAAATTTGTTTTGAAAGAGAGGATCAATCTGGCCCAATTGTAATAATAAAAAGTATGTTAGTATTAAAAATAGCAGCATTATTTAGATAATCGTTATTAATATCTAAATAATTATGTTTAAGTAATAATTAAAAATGTATTTTAGCAAGTATATGGTGGTCTACAAGCGCCAAGCTCTCACCATTTGCTTACCAGAAATAAAAAGACCAGCGCCTAAACCAGAAAAAGCTCCTTTTGATAAAGCACCATAAAAATTAGATGTCTCTTGTTTTGATTCGGCGTTCAAGAGTAGACCCATTGATCCCTCATATATATATTGTCCACAGGCGTATCCAGCCATAGCACCTGATAAAGCAACAACACCGCTCTCTAACATTTTGTGATACGGTTCACCCATTAACAAACTATTTAATGTAGTACCAATCACAGTACCAACACTAGCCGATAATTTAAGGACATTGTCATTGTTTTTTTGACCAAATAGTGTGGCAAGACCGGCTGCAGTTAAAACGCCAGAAACAGCACCAACACCGGCAGAAGTAGATTCAAGTAAATTATTGCCGGTAGAAGGAGCACCAGGGTTCATGGAACAAGGCATTCCGGCAGGAACGTTACAAGCAGGATCAGGACCTAATGGAGGAAGAGGCATCTTTATACATTCTATATATAAATTATTTTTTACAAATAAAATAATTTATCCAAGACAAAATATACACGCACTAAAATGCTATTACCTTATCAATCCAGTTAAAAGAGCGGTTAAAAATGTGTTGACCGAAAATGTGCTGGGCAAAAAAGGTAAATTTCGGTTCTCTTGTCGCAGCAGTGATTGTGTTACGAAATTAGATTCTAATATAGCATTCACAACATCCTGTTGTGTTGTCCTGTATGTTAAATTAAATAAATATCCATATATGTAGTTTTTAATAGATGTTAGTTCCTTTTTTATACTTTTTTTTGCGTCACTCTGAATATTAGCATCATTTTCTATTTGATATTGTAATTTATTAATGCTATCTATAATTGGTAAAAATCTAACATCACTCTGGGCAGCAAAAGCAGCAGCGTCTTCGGGGTTTTGTTTAGCGAGAGCAGTAAGAGCAGCAGTGGCAGCAGTAAGAGCAGCAGTGGCAGCAGTAAGAGCAGCAGTAACTTCATCCAGAGTTGGAGTCATCTTTATAAATTATATCTATAAATTATTTTATACAAATAAAATAACTTAACCAAAGCTAATAGTTGATTAATTTTTATTACGTTTTCTCCTAGTACCAGTAACCCCTTTAGTTTTTCTATTAAACGTACCATTTTTTCCCTTTGTGAAAGAATTTGTAATCGTAAATGTTGTCCAAGGCTGATGCGGTCTGTCTCTCAAATAATCGCGCAAATAGTTCCACTCCATATGTTCATCGCAGAACTTATTCTTGTCAAAAGGGGTGCCGCAAGAGTTGCCCCAACGCAAAGAAAACGACATATTCTTAGCCATTGTAGTATCGCAAACATTGCCGTCTAACGCGCCTCGTGGTTGATAAGGCTTGGGTCTGCTTGGGTCCGACATATATTCACGCGCATCCATTTCGTAATGCGAGCACACTGTCCTAGAGCATGGATTCTCCTTGTGTAAGTAGATGTCATAATGGTCCGCTAATATTTGCTGCGCCAATTCTATATTCAATTTGCCCTTCCACTTGTCCATTAGCTCTTCCAAACGGACACGCCGTGCGCCTTGATGTCTACGGATGTCGTCAAACCCAGTGTTCACACACTCCAAATTACGAATGCGTGGGTCATATGGCGCATTGAATCCAATGAAATATCCGTTCTTTGTGCGGTCAACACTGTGGAAACGCAGACCCAGTTCCAGTCTCAAAATTTCATTGGTCCTAGTGTCACCAAACAGCCAGGAATTCGCATAATCGCCTGAGTTGCCGTCTAATAACATTTCCACATAGTCGTCCAAATTCTTACCATACTGCATTGCGTTTCTAATACGGCAAGAAATTGGAATATTGTTCTCGTAAGGGAAAAAACCGCCAATTGTGGTCTCGGTGCCGATAATGCCATTGGAAGTCACAAAAAAGTCAGTACCAGACCAAATCCAGCCAACAAATCCCTGGATGATCATACGAGCACCTTTATCGGGTTTCAAATCCAAAACAACGCGTCCAAATTGTCCGTCAACAAAGTTGCTAAAGTTGTTGTGAGCAACGACGATCTTACCATCAGCGGTCCAGTCACCGTTGGCAATAAACGCACTACACTTATCATTAGCACCTACTTTTGTACCTCCTTCCTTTGACATAACATTTGCCGCAGCATCTCCTCTAACCACAATACGCTCTTCATCGGGCATATTAAAGAACCAACTGCCGGTTAGTGTCATCCAATTGTTCCAGGCCACAACTTCGTCTACTGACATAGGAGTGCCACCGGCAGTACAGCCCTCCGAGAACCCGACCATCTCTTCGTAAAATTCGGGGAATTTCTCCATAATTTTTGGCTTGAAATATTTGGCACAAGCTGTAATAAAAAAGTCCCATTTGACACCTAAATCAAAATAGGTAGTAAAATCAAGCATTTTTTTAACAGCCTTCATTTCATCGGCAACCAATTTGCCATATGCGTAACCACGCTCTTTTGCACCGCCCTTTATAGAAACATAGATCCACCCATTCATATCGTAAGCAATTCCATTTTTAACTTTTTTAACATTAGACATTAGTATATAATATTATATATTATAAAATTATAATATTTTCTTATCAAATTTTTATCAATTACATCCCTTCCGAAATAGGAGAACAATCATTTTCATTTCTTGAGGCTTTGGTTAGAGCGTTATATCTTTGTGATTTTAATGAAGCCGACGAATTATCTGGATTTTCCTTATTTGGATGAACTGGAATATATATATTAAAAACTTTAGACACAATATGAAAAAAACTGATAATGAACCCAGATAATATAATAAAGAAAGCAATAATATCACTGCGATTAATTGTTTGTTTAAGATAAAAATTGTTAATAATTAATACAATACCAAATTGTAAAATAATTATTAACAGTGTATCTTGGGTAGGAGTTACAAGATTATATTTGTCACCAATCATAACTACAAATGTCATTACAATCCAATCTAACCAAGCAAACGGGATTGCCATTTTATATGCTTCCCACATACTAAGATTTTTGAAAGGAAGTGTAACAAATGCCCCCCACACTGATAAACACTGTGCTACTAAAAATAAAAATAAAAATAAAGCATAATAGGGTAGTTTAGAAAAGTCCGTCATATATTACTTTGGTATAAAAATGAATTATATCTATATAATATAAAATGAATTTTACACTAACAGTATTATTTTGGTTATTTCTAAATATAATGATTGGGCTTACTATGGAATTTGCTTTATTTACTCAAACGACATCAGGAATGAAAGAAGCTGGTATTTTACAAAAAATATTAACATCGGAATTTTGGGCGTCCATTGAGTGGATGTTTGTGATTCCTATGCAACGAATTGGTAATATATTTTTGAACCCGGCGCAATTGTCCCTATCATCTTATGTGTTTGATTTCTTGGCGCAATTATGGTCAAATACATATTGGTTGAAGCTGCCGACAACGGTGGATGATTATACAGGAATGGGTCTTATATTGTTTGGAATGTTTGCGTCAAAATTTGTCCTCTTTGGATAAGGTGCGACTGATAAGGACCTTTGCTACGCGTATAGGTGCGACTGATAAGGACCTTTGGGCCGACAGATAAGAGCCTTTGGTGCGACTAATAATGCGCCGGTATTCCGTCAAATTTATTGGTTGATACCATAGAATTTGGATCAGTAACAGTTCCAAGGTATCTTAAACCAAGTTCACGTGTGGAGCCATCTTTAGAACCATTCTTAATTTTAGTAACAGGTTTATAGTCTAGTTTGCTACCTACATTGGACGTATTTTGGAAACCATCTCTCTTATAAAACTGTAGACCCATTGTTAGTATAATTGCTAATACAATAAACAATCCAATAATAGTCTGTAATGAGTCCTTCATATTTTATATATAAACTATATAAAATATTTACAATTTTATTTTTATTTTGTTTATTACTTAAAACGAAGCAAAACTTGATTGAAATCCATCATATCCCATCATTGACGAGGCCGAACCCATTCCACCAGAATTCATTATTCGCTTCTTCTGATTATTCTTATTCTTCTTCTTGTTATTCTTCTGATAACTCATAATTAAGACAACAATAAGCGCTAACATAATAAACGGTAATAAAACAAGGAACCAGGCAATATTTTGATAACCATCCTTACACATCAGGTTAAGAATCCAAGTCCAGAAGAAAATATACACAAACTTCACAATGAAGACGGCAATTGTACTAGGCACTTGGCACGCAAAACTGCCTAAACAATATTTGTTTTGATTTCCCATATTTTGGAAAATAGCAAGAACCATTCCAATAACGGAAATTACAAAGTATACAAGCGAGGGTGTACATAACTGACTAAGATTGTTTGGGAATGCCATATTATGATATATATTTAGAAAAAAACTATTTTTTAGATTGGCTTTGTAGAACTTAATGCGGGTTGAATATAGGGTTTGGGATTTGTTGGCTGATTATAGCCATTGAGTGAGTTATAAGAGCTCTGAAAATTATACATTAGATCTCTGCCTAAACCGACAAAGTCTGGTAAAATTGACCCACCTTTCAAGGCTTTCTTTTGGCAACCACATTGGCATTGGGGACTACAATTACATTGTTCAGGAGATCGCATACAATTACAGTCAGGTCCACATACGCCATTACATACAGACTTGCTTCTTCTTGATTTTTTATTCATTCTTTTTCTTTCTCTTTCTCTTTCTCTTTCTCTTTCTCCTTTTTTCCCTTTTTTTCCACCCAACTTCATCATCGTTTGCGGGTCAACCTTGTACAAATTATTCGTAAAAAAATTGCGTCCACTATCAACACCGTCAACTCCAGGCCATTGAGATATCAAAGGTCCCCAAGGTTTGCCAACAAATGGTGCCGGTACTGGTGTTAAATCAGTCTTATAAAACGACCCTCCTCCTCTCATACAAGAAGTACAACCGCCAGTTTGTCCGATGCCTAAAGTAGATGGATATGAACTGGGAGTAGCACAAGTAGGACAAGTAGAACAACTACCTCCCCTAAGGGCATTCATTTGTTTAACAGACATAGGCGCAATTGGCCTATCACCTCCATACATTCCTTTACTCATTCTTCTACATTTTGACGCACATCCTTTCATATTGTATTTCGGCTTTCTGGATTTTCCTCCACATTTATTTCTTCCATTTCTTCTTGTTTTAGCCATTATATATAATGTATATAAAATATTTCCTTTCCACCTTTTTTCCACCTTTTAAAAGGTGGAGCCAAACTTTGCTGAAAAAGGTTTGGAATCATATTAGAAGGTTTGAAATCATATTAGACGGTTTGGCTCCACCTTTCTTAAAGGTGGATAAAAGGTGGATTTAGTCAATATCCACGTGTGTCAGCATATGGCGTCGGCAGCACATCTTATTCAATTTCAATTCATCCAGGACCTCGCCTTCGGGCGTCTTTTCACTAAATTCCGATGTCAAATAAATTACTTTATCAGTATGAAGTCCCTTCGCTAATTTTCGCTTCCGAACCTCTTCGCAATAGTAACGATACTTATTTGCTAAAATATTGCCACAGGTAAAACACTTTACAGGTATGATCATCTTTGTATATATATTTATATTATTCTTATATATATTTAATTTAAAATCAATTTTTTATTAATATTATTATAAATTATTATGCTTTCGCAAATCAATGAATTAATAAAAAATAAACCGGAAGAAAATTCGGAAAATGTCAATACAAGAATAGAATGGGACGACTATTTTATGTCTATTGCTCTTCTCGCCTCGCAGCGCAGTCCATGTAAGCGGCTCCAAGTTGGTTCTGTCGTAGTCAAAGATGACCGATTAATTTCAATGGGTTACAATGGCTTCATACCCGGCGCGCCACATATATCCCGTATCAAAGATAATCACGAGCAGTCTATTATCCACAGTGAAATCAATGCGATTACTGATTGCGCCAAACGCGGTACAAGTCTATCTAATTCAAAAATCTATGTCACCCATTATCCGTGTATAAATTGTTTCCGATCTATTGCTGCGTCAAATATTAAGGAAATTGTTTATTTGAATGACTACAATAATGATGAAATTGTGGCTACATTAGCTCAAGATGCGGGTATAAATATACGAAAACTATAAGAATACAGTGTTACTTTTTACTTAGACACATTATATTTAGTGCCTTGATAATAATAATAGTCCATTGTAACCATTTCGCCATTTTCATCAGACAATGTTCTAACCATTGGTCCATATTTATTAGCAGCTACACACGTATTTGTTCCAGAACCACTAATTAAAGCACAACAATCCAAATTCTGACAAGTGGCTTCAGAAATGTTATTACACGCAGTTTTCAGCTTCTCAGGTGAGCTAGAATATTTATCACAGAAGTTACTAACACCATCGGTTATTATTGGTTCTTCTTCATTGTTATTCTGTTTGTTAAACTCTGACAATCCAGTTTTAATGCTTTCATCAATACTTGATTCAAAAGTCTCTACAGTTACAGACTGTGATAATTGTGTTTTTGGTTTAGGAGGATCTAAATTAATATTATATATGCTACTGTATACTAACAAACCTAAAATAGATAATACTGTTAAAACAATCATCATATAATTTTGAGAAATAAAGTCAATAAAGTCGCTCATAAAATATAAGAATATATTTTTTTATAGTTATATTTTATAATGGCTTATAGAAAATATAGAAGATCTTCTAAAAGACGTAGTGGAAGACGTAATTTTGTTAAACGTACTTTATCTGAGAGTGTATCTGTTGTAAATAATACATCTAAGAAGTATATGCCAAAAGTGAAGTCGGGTCTGGAGTCAGTTGGCTCTAAGGTAACTACTACTGCGAAAAGCTCTGTACCGATGCTACAGCAAGCGACACGCAAGTTTTTTGGCTTGTTTGGTCTAGGTAGTTCCAAGTCTAGGAAGCATAGAAGACATTAAACGTAATATATATTATTTTGTATAAAACTTAATATATATTATCAAACTTTAATTACGTTTCTTTCGCGTACCTTTTTTAGATCTAACTAATCTTTTAGTTTTTATTATACCTTTAAAAAACGTAGTAAAACAATTCAAATTTGGCGCTTCATCATCTGTGTCAAATATTTCTTCATTTAATATTTTGTTAATTTTAATATTATCATTATTGGTTGGTTTCATTAATGAAATTAATTTAAAAAATGCTTTATGTGTCATCAATATGTCTTGGTTATAGACATCTACTAAAAATTTAAAAAACGGCTTCTGGTAATTTAGACCTCTTGACTTGACAAGGTTAAAGCATCCAACTTTTGTGTTATATCTATTGGAACTTAATACAACACGCATAACAGTTTCGCCACTTTCAGGTTCTCTATCAATTTCATTTTTATTAAAACCAACAGGAACTAACTCCAAATAAGAAATGTAAAGGTAATTCAGGTGATCATATTGATTATGCTGACCAATAAATGAACCAATTGCGTCTTCATTGGATTTACAATTAGACGACTTATCATAGTCAATAAAATTGCCATATAATCCGGAATAGGTGCTTTGACAGAAGAGTAAGCCATTTTTTGTTTTCAATTTGTCGCCGGGATGATGATATCCAAAATATGCTTTGTGAGGTAGTTGTGGCACAGGGTCACCCTTTGTCACTAAGCGACGATACATAATTAAATTCTGATTAATAAAATGATTGAATCGTTTCAAAGTGGCATCATTAATACATCTGGGTGCGCCGACTGAAATACATACAATTTGCTTGCTTAGCACTGATAAATTATTAGTATTACTATTGTTACGAATGCCAGTATACAAGTAAGCAAATATGGATGCCATTGCGCCGCCGAGTGAGTGACCTGTTGCTATCACTTTGACTGAATTATTTGTAGTTGCTTTCAAAAAATGTGTTGCTAAATAGGAAACCGATTCAAGTAATGTGTGAATAGCTTCGGTGGTTATTTTGAAAATACCCGGTATAAATGCTTCATCTGAATTACAAGGTCCGTTTTTATTGAAAGTATTGAAATTTACATAAGAAGTAATCCCTTTAAAAGATGCGGTTCCTCTATATACAATAAAAATAGTATTGGTGCGTTTGTCGGCGACAACATAAATCATAGAATAATTGGACCACGCAAGGGAAATATATTGGACATATTCGTTTTTAGAGCCGCCGTCTTGTACTACTTTCGTCTTTTTTTTGTTAGTTGATCCATTTAAAATGTTGAAAAATTCAGCGTATTTAATAAAATCAACAAACTTTTCATTTGAAGCAGAGTCTGTATAGAATTGAATATCTTGGCATTTTTTAAAGATTTTTGAGTCATTAAATATGTCTTCAATATGTGCGTCTTTGATTGCGGTTAGAATGGAAGCAGGGATTGGGTTATATTCAATATCATTGTCTAATTTAATAAAAGGTTGTCCATTGTTACAATAGCTGGTTATTTTTCCTATTTTTTTTTGTCCAAACATTTGCTCATATCTTGGCAAAAACCCACAGTCGTGTAAGTAGGCCAATTTGGATAAAATAACGCAAATGAATGTTATGAATGGGACTCTTCCGTATTCTACTTTATCGTATTCTACTTGCCCGTATTCTACTTTTTCTAACTTTTTATCATCTACTATATCTTCTTCTCCATCATTATTTTCATTATTAAAAAAGAACATTACTATTTGTTAGTTAATATAATAAAATATTAAATTTTATATTAACGTTAACTTAATTATTTTAACTTAACCAATTTCAGAAGAACTAAACACTTCCTGACATTTCCACATCCAATCTGGGTCTGATAATTTTAAGGGTCTATTGGGCAAATGCTTCAATAAAACACGCAAGTAACTACTGTAAGCGGCCCTTGTTATTAAATAATTAGGTACACATTTATCCAATGTATTTACAAACTTGTCTAAGTCGTCAATTAATCCTGAGTTGGTTTCATGAATCACCTTTAATATTTCATTGTGCGTTTCAATTAAAGAACGATATTTTGCCATTTTATTTGTTATTATTTTTTAGTATATAAAATTGTTCAATCAATTTTAAATCATTACTATTATTATCACTATTATAATAACTACCATAATAATCTTTAAGAAATTGTGTGTATCCCCTTGTATCCGATTCACTTTCAATATGTCTATGTTCTTTTAACAATCTAAATAGATTCAAAATAACAATCGTATATTTATCAGCAATCTCATATAAAGTCATACTAGTACATAGGTAATCATAAGCAATCAGTTCCATTTCTTCTGGTTCGGGTGTTCTCATTTTTTCATCAAGATAATTAAGATTATCATAACTATACGATTCACATTGTCTACCTTCTATTTTATATTCATATTCCTTGTAATCGGAAAGACCATATAGACGTTCATTACAATCGTCCCATTCAGGGATTTTAGAATATAGCCATTCAGGTTCTAATCCATAATAATTTGCGGTTTGGGTAAGGCTATCTGTACGATTAATATGGTCTAAAATTTCTACAGCTAAATTATCATCAATCACTTTATATATTCTATCTAGTTCCCTTTTCAAACTCTTAACCTCCTCCTTTAGTTCTTCATTTTCTTTTTCAAGTAGAATATTATGCGACATTACTATATATAATATATTTAATACTTTTAATATCTTTTAATATCTTTTAATATCTTTTATATTATATTTATACCTTTTGTCGTCTTGACTTTTTTCAGTTTTTTACCCGTCTTATGTATTTCGTCGTGACATTGTTCGCATATACTTAACAGGTTTGCCGGATGATTTTTGTGAAACGTAAGACCGCCTTCTTTATTATGAATAATTCCCTTATCATCTGCGTCTTGTTGGTATTGTAAATGATGTACTTCAGTCGCCATTTTGTTCCCGCATTTTTCGCACATTCCTTTAATATGTTTGGCATTGAAATGCGACTGTTTCTGATCCAACAAACTATTAGTTTCCGGTCTGTATTTTGTACGAATATTATGTGCCATGTCAAGGAAATCTTGGGGCAAATTTAGCGACTTACATACTTCAAGGCCGTACATATTGGTTCCAGGGCCGTCTTTTAGCTTTCTATCGTAAATGAGTATGTCTTTTTCCTTGTCGTAAATGACGGACATATGTTTACAGCCTACATTATGTAGGGAGGTTATTTCGTCGTAGCTGACGATTTCGTGGAGGTGTGTAGCGAATATGAAGGAGCAACATTTTTGCTGTAACATTTGGATGCCCGCGACGAAAATACTTACAGCACTTATGCTCTCGGTGCCGGAACACAATTCGTCGCCTAGTACGAGACTAAATGGGTCGGCTAGGCGTAAGATGGTTCGCAACTCGGACATTTCAACAGCAAACGTGGATAGCCCTTTGAATAAGTTGTCGTTTCCTATGATGCGGGTGAAAATGTATTTGTAAGGGTAGAATTCGTAAGAAGAAGCGGGCACATAGAGTCCGGCTTGCGCCATAATTACAGAGATGCCTAGGGCGCGAATAAAACTGGTTTTGCCCACAGCATTGGTGCCATATAGAAGAATACCATCCAATCCATTATTTTCATTAATACCTAGAGTAATATCATTTGCTACATAGAGTTCGGATTGCTGGATCTTTTCAATTAAGCAATGACGTAACTTGGTTGCTTTTATATACGATTTTTTAGATTTATCTAAAAGAATACTGGGTTTACAATAGTTATATTTGGCGGAAATATAGGTCTTAGCAAAAGCCAAATCCACGTAAGTTATAAAATCGCAAATATAATTAATCCGATCTTGAAACACTTCAATGTCATTAATTATTTTGCTATAAACACTTGCTACCTTTTCTATGAGATTTATTTTGATTGAACTAACATCTTTACACAATTTAGCAATTTGCCAGCTAGTAATGAACCGATTGGTGGTGGATTGTTTACTGAAATCAATAACATTTTTGCCTAACTCTAAAACAAACTCTCTTTCTTCTTTAAAAAAGGAAGAATGGTATTTCAAACTAACACTTGCTAATTTATTCTGAGATAAGACCTCTTCTAATATTTTACAACGCCGATCCGTCGCAATTAGACTGAAATTATTCTTCTCAGTTTCGTGAATCTTCACAAAGGTGTCTTTTATCTCGGACTCATTAGAACCTTCTTCTAACGCAGTAGTGGTCATAGTCTTTGTTTTACTTCTTTTTTTTCCACCACTCGTCTCATAATTGGCAATAACAGAGCTGAAATAGGCCCGACAACACTCCAATTGATCTTCAGATTCCATCAAAGTCATTATGTTCTTATCCAAATCAGCATTCACTCCATTCTTTATAAAACTCTTTTCAATCTTATGAATATTATCAATATCCTTACAATCTTCCATTATCAGAACATTGTCCAAAAAAGTAGTAATCTCAACTATATGAACTAACAAATTGTCAAAGAGATTGGTACCCAATTTGTCTCTTATATACTCAGTTATATTGTCGTTACCAATAATAAAATTGTACAGAATTTTAGATACCAATATGCTGTTATAAAGCTGATATATGTATTTTGGTGAGACCTTTTTGAGCATTATTTGCCGGTTAATTTTGGCAATATCTTTGACGCCTGTTAGGATCTGTTTCACTACGGTATATTCGTCAGGTGTATCAAGTAGTTTCTCTACAATATCGTATTCTTTTTGTAAATACGCAATATCGGTTACAGGATTCAAGAAGGAATAGGTGAATTTGCGCTTACCCATTGGTGTAATACACTCGTTCAACATTTTAACAACAGACGAGTATTTGCCACTGTAATTCTCGTCGTCAATAATGTTGAGTTGTTTTAGTGAGTGGTTTGCTAAAATCAATTTGCTGTCGTCATTTTCAATAGTAGGCTCCTCTATTTTATAAACCAGATTCGGATTATGCTGGTAAATAAAATCTAACAAATAGCAAAATGCTTGGGTTGCGTAAACACGCTCGCCAAAAATTGTCATAAAAGAACTAATATCATTGAATTTGTAAAACCGAGTCATTAATTGTGTTTGATATATTTGCTTTTCGCAATTTAATGCTCGTTTCACATTAATATTAACCGCAGTATCTAACAAATTTACATAATGAATAGAACGGCTTTTTAGATTGATATAACTAACAACGTCACTTACGTCAGCAACAGACAAATTTGAAATGACAATTGCCTCACTTGGACAATGTATTGATATAAAACGCTCCAGCTCGTCAAAAGTAGTAGGGTTCTTAATATATTGCTCCCAATATTCCATAATACTTGTTTTGCCAGTGTAAATATCAATAATGGAGACGCCAATATAAACTACTTTATCATTTGTCATATTAGAATTAGAATTTTTGTTTTTCAGAAGACTATACATTGATTTCTTTTGAGTTTCAATCCAAATACAACAAGTTTTGTTAGTTATATTGTCTGGCTCCGGAGAAAAATAAGTGCCGGGTGAAAAAACTCCTAGCAAACTGCGTGTTATTACACCTTCACTTGGATCATTCTGCGCATAAACGGCAATTGTGTAACCGTTATCTTGTAATTTCTTCACATACTTGTCCACAAGATGATCCTTGAACCCACTTAACACGACACTGTCAGTGCCAACACAGACCTTTTTATCAACTACATTTAGGTCACAAATTCGGGCAAAATCAATTATATTGCTACCAAAAATCAAGTCTTTCTTATCCTTTAAGCCATACACTTCAAAAAAAGCGCCACACTGCATTAACAATACTGTTTTTTCTCCATATTCATCAATGTATTGCTTTGTTAAAACAAAATAATCTTTTATAAATGACATTAATTGTATTATATAAATATAATGTCATTTCTTTAATTGGGTATTATAATTACATTTTATATTTGCTTCGGATGATTTTTTAATAGATTATTATATTCTTCCTTTGTTATTACAACATATTCTTTGTCTTCGTCAATTTTATCTTTAATCAGTGAACCTGGTCTAATATATTTATATAAATAATATAAACTATTTGCGGATTTACACATTACCCAGGAACCACAATTTATAACTACATTAACGGTAACATTCGTTATTACACTAGTTATTAAATTTATAGCAAACATAAAGACCATTATTTATATAAATAAATATAATATAAACACAAATGCGAATTTAAAACGATTTCAAAACCATAAATTTATCAAGGTCCTCTCCGATTCCGCGACTTAATAAAAATCGCTTCCATTTGCCATATGTTTTGTGTGGTAATATTGGAATTGTATAATAGAACAATTTAATTATATACAACAAAATGGTTACGTGAATTGGTAATATAAATTTTCTTGTATGTTCTTTAACAACCGTATCTCTAAATTTTTCATTATAGATGGAAAACTCCGCAACAATTTGTTGCTCTGAATTTTCATATTTTAGTTTATAACCATATACCGGAGTGTCACCAATTACCCAAACAATTGGTTTAAAGTCTGTCTTTGAAACGCCTAAGAAATGCTGCATCTTAGACATAATACTGTTCTCATTTTCAGTAAAAATATCAATGTCAATATCACTTTTACCAGAAATATAATCTGTTCTCTGAACGCTACCAAAATACAACATTTTTGTATCCAAATATTCACTCAATTTGTAAAAAAATTGTTTTGTATTGGGCGGTAAATCATTTTTAGTTGTCTCCATTTAAATTAGGAGAAGAAAATTTATTTTACAAGGGAATAAACTAAGAAACTGTTTGCTCTTCATTTAAAAAATTGTGTAATAATACATCTTTATTCAAGTTGGTGATTTCACCGGCCAACATTGCGGCTTCAAATGTCTTTCTTAACACATCATTCGGTGCTGTACTGCCTACTTTTATGATTCCGTGTTGTCTTAAATACTTACGAATATCTGTCATATTCGTCTTCTTTAATTCTTTTTGCGCTTCAATTACATTTTTTCTTGTTTGTTTATCCTTTAATAATACACCTACCTTACGCAACTTATCCGACCTACCCAAAGTAAATTTACGACGTATTGTTCTCTTAATATAGTTTTTTAATTCTGGACCTTTTGGTATTTTTGCTTCTTCCTTTAATGTAGGTATATCAACAATTTCAATTTCAGTTTTATTATCATCAAACGGGATTAATGGGTCAAGTGCTATTTTCAATGCGGTAGTTTTGGCTATATTAAATGGTTCTAATGTCTCTAAAGTTGACTTTAATTCCTGGTATTCAGGTTTGGAACCATTTTCCTTGTCTTGGATACGTTTTAATTTATTTTTAATTTGTTCTAGACGTTTTTCTCTTTCTGAATTTGCTTCATTTTTTGGTTCGCTTAAAGCAACAAATGTATTTCGTTTTGGTGGCGTTGGTGGCCTAGCATTATTTATCATTGTTTGTACTTGTGGTTGTCCAGAATAAGAATCATAATTCTTTCGCGTTTGTATCCACGAACGATATGACGGTTTTGTACCACCTTTTAAACAACCATATGGTGGTTCATCTGCCGGTTTGTATTTCATATTTATCACATTATTATCTAAAGGTGTAAATAAATTGGATTCTTTTAAAGGCATTGGCTCCCGTAAATCAAATGGTAGATCCAGTTCAACGTGAGGGGACGTAATATTTGACAACAATGGAATATATTCCTTATTGGGTATTTGAGGCGAGAAAGTGGAAGTATTTGAAGTTGTTGAATAATTCTTTAATGTTCTATTGTTCATTGTTTGTTGAGCCTTTTCCTTTTCTACATCCTTTTTCTTCTTTTGTAAAAAATCAAGAGCATTGTAAAACTCGTCGGCATTCCCTTCTTTATTTGAATCAGTTTTATTAGATATTGTAGTCTTATTTGCGGCTCCCTTTATTTCATTCTTTTTGAAATCCTGAATTCGCTTTAATAATTTAGTTTTTAATTTATTTGCACTAACAATAGGGGTCAATGATAGTTCCTTTTTTTCACGATTTTTCCGAGTCTTATTTCCACCAGATAACTTAAATAACTCTGGATTTATTTGAATTGTTTTTTTAGTAGACATATGTATACTATTAAAAAAACAATTTCATAAAAACAACACAAAAGAAACTAACAACTAAAAGGTCAGTTACATATACATACTTGACACTACTTGTTTAAAATTTTCGGCTCGTTTAGCATCACTATTTTCATTCTTTTTGAACATTTCCAACCCCTTATCCATATCTTTTAACAATAACTTCTTCTTAATACTCTCATCTAAACAAAATACTCGCCGACTGTGTGCTATCTTGACCTTAGCAAACAAGGTTTCAATATCTCTGCCATAGAATTTGAAATGCTTTTTATTCTTTTCAAACCATTTGACATTAATATCAAACTGCTCCATAAAAGACCAGTTATCATCATTTACCTTTTTAACAAAGATCTTATACAAATCTTCAGCCGAATAGTCGTCTGTCTTGAAACGCCAAGTAAAACGCGAATTCAGACCTTGATTCGCACTAAAAAAACAATCATTTAAGTCTGTTTCATAACCCGCAATAATAACCATCAAATTATCCTTATGGTTGCTGAGCGCCTCACATAAAGTGTCAATACACTCCTTTGAAAAACTGTCGCGTTTGTCAGAGCTCCCTAACGCATAAGCTTCATCAATAAATAGTACGCCACCTAAACACTCCTTAATCACATCGGTTGTTTTAATTGCGGTTTGACCTAAAAACCCGGCGACCAAATCTGTCCTCGTCACCTTTTTAAATGTACCCTTCTCCAATATGCCTACCTTTGAGAATATTTGCCCCATAATCTTGGCGATTTCAGTTTTACCGGTGCCCGGTGGTCCGTAAATAACTGTGTGCATAAAGTCATTGCTAGATCTTTTGCTGCCATCTTTTGTCTTGTGGAGATTTTGAATATAAAACAATATTTGATCCACAATGTTTTCCTTTAAGTTCTTCATTCCAACCATATTATTTAAATCAGTTAACGGTTCCTTGATTTTATGAAGAGCCTTCATATTAATATTGTATTTGGTTTCTTTAATATCAGGGTATTGGTCTATTAATGTTAAAAGGTCGCCAATATGATTAATTTCAGTGTTGATATTTACACTATGTTTGAAAATGGGTTCTATTTCTATTTCCTTCTTCTTTTTGTCTTTATTTAACATTTCATCCGGCCGTTTAATAATAATCCTTGAAATACTCTTATCAAAAGAGCCCTTTGTAATGCCACAACAGTTATCTTTTTTTTCCTTATTTATTTCTCTTTCTTTTTCTCTTTCCTTTTCTTTTTCTCTTTCATTTTCATTTTCTTCATATAAATTTGGATCCATTTTTTTCAAAATGTTAATTATACGGTCCCAATTGTTGACTCCTGTAAAATTATTGTTACTGTATTGTAAACTCTCATATGTCTTATTAATATCTTTAACTAATTCTGGAAGAGTTTTGTCTGTTTTTGAATTTGTATTTGGATCCATTGTCTTCTGTTTCTTGTCCAAGTCCAATAAAAAATTATTGTAATTATTGATGTCTGTAAAAGATTTGAATTTGGATCTCATAAGCAGTAGTAGATATATTTTAATTATAATTAATGTTTATATCTTTATAATAATTAAAATATATTAAATAAAATATATAAAATTAAATATATAAAATTAAATAATTTATTAAAACAATTTAAAAATAAAATTGAAATGTAAAATAACTGCTAGAATGAACTTATTAATATCAAACCCCTCACATACAAATAGTAATAAAATGTCAAGTAACAAAAAGACCTCTGATACTAAGAAGTCAACTAGAGTTAAGAAAGATAAGGTAATTGAAATAGTTGAAGAACCTGTAATAGATGTTTTAGAGTCAACAAAAGTTTTAAAAGGTGAACCTGTAAAAGTATTAGAAAGTGTATCAGAAGCTTTTGACATAAAATCAAGTCAATATATTGAAGAGCCTTGGAATGTAATTGACGCTTATTTCAGAGACAAGCATCTAGAGCGTCTGGTTCGTCACCAACTAGAATCATATAATAATTTTGTCGGATACCAAATTATCAAAACGATTGAAATGTTCAATCCCTGTCATATCAAGTCGGAGAATGATTATGATCCTTCTTCCGGCAAATATTCGTTAGAAATGTTCATAACATTTGAAAACTTTCATATTTATCGTCCGCAAATTCACGAAAATAACGGCGCAATTAAGCTGATGTTTCCCCAGGAGGCGCGGTTGAGAAATTTCACCTACGCATCGGCAATGACCATTGATATTAATATCAAATACATTGTTAGAACCGGTGAAGGACTCGCAAATACAAACACATTTTACAAAAATTTACCAAAAATACATATTGGAAAGTTACCAATTATGTTGAAGTCCAGTATTTGCGTTCTAAACCAGTACAATTATGTAGACAATCAACATACCGGTGAATGCCGTTATGACACTGGTGGATATTTCATCATCAATGGCTCAGAGAAAACTGTGTTAGGTCAAGAACGCGCTGCTGAAAATCGTGTTTATTGTTTTAATGTGTCTAAAAACAATACCAAATACAATTGGATCGCCGAGATCAAATCAGTTCCTGATTTCAAATGTATTTCACCAAAGCAGATTAATTTGATGATTTCTTCTAAGAATAACGGATTTGGTCAGCCAATTTCGGTTCAAATTCCAAGAGTCAAGCAACCAATTCCTCTATTCATTGTATTTCGCGCACTAGGCGTCATTTCTGACAAAGAGGCGTGTGAATATGTTTTGTTGAATATTGACAGTGAAAGACATCAAGTAATGCTTGGAAATTTACAAGCCTCTATTATAGAGGCAAATAAGCATATGACGATGGAAGAAGCAATTCGTTATATTACTAGTTACGTCATTTATACACCGATTAATATGGACAGAGAAACAGGAATCAAGAAAAAGCACGACTTTACAATGGATGTTTTACAAAATGATTTGTTTCCTCATTGCCAAACTACCAAGCAGAAGATCTACTTCTTGGGTTATATGGCAAACAAATTAATGCAGGCTAACTTTGAGTGGATAAAAGCAGACGATAGAGATTCATATTTAAATAAACGCGTAGATTTAACAGGAACATCTTTGAACAATTTGTTTAGAAATTATTTCAACAAGCTGGTAAAGGATATGGAAAAACAAATAGTCAAGGAAATAAATACCGGATCGTGGCGTTCTACTGAAGATTATTTGAACATTGTAAATCAGACAAACATTTACAAAATTGTCAAGTCAACTACCATTGAGAATGGTTTCAAGCGTGCTCTAGCAACCGGTGATTTTGGAATCAAACACACAAATTCCAATAAAGTTGGTGTTGCTCAGGTTCTTAATCGCCTGACCTATGTTTCCAGTTTGAGCCACTCGCGAAGAATTTCCACTCCAACTGATAAAAGTGGTAAACTCATTCCGCCTCGTAAGCTACACAATACGTCTTGGGGATTCTTCTGCCCGGCAGAAACTCCTGAGGGACAATCCGTTGGTATTGTAAAGAATCTAAGTTATATGACTCACATTACAATTCATTCCAATAGTATGTCGCTTTACGAATATGTTGGACCTCATATTTTGAAAGTAGAGGAACTAAATCCAAGTGATTTATTTGAAAAAGTCAAGGTATTTATAAATGGCTGCTGGGTTGGCATTTCAAATGAACCATTAAGTCTTTACACGATGCTTAAGACTATGAAAATAAAAGGCATTATTAATATTTACACGTCAATCATATTTGATTACAAGTTACAAGAGATTCGTATTTGTAATGACAGTGGTCGCGTTACTAGACCTTTGCTGAGAGTGAAAGATAAGAATATATTATTATCTAATTCCGTAATTGAAGGTCTTAGAAGCAACGAACTGTCTTGGGATGATTTATTCACAGATTGTAAAATTGGCGAAGCCGTTTTAGAGTACATTGATCCCGAAGAGCAAAGCTTATCAATGATTGCGACAAAACCAAATGAAATTATCAGTGGAACTGATATCAAGAAATATACGCATTGTGAAATTCATCCGAGTTCATTATTTGGCGTCGTAGCGTCGTGTATTCCCTTCCCTGATCATAATCAGTCGCCCAGAAATACATATCAGTCGGCACAGGCCAAACAAGCAATGGGTGTCTATGCCACTAATTACAACGAACGTATGGACAAGACAGCCTATGTACTAAATTATCCGACCAGACCTCTAGTTGACACGCGTGTTATGAACTTGATAAAGATGAACCAGATTCCGTCGGGATGTAACATCAATGTTGCGATTATGACGCACACGGGTTACAATCAGGAGGATTCCGTGTTAATTAATAAGGGGTCAATTGATAGAGGGTTGTTTCAGACAACCATTTATCATACAGAGAAGGATGAAGATAAGCAGAAAATAAATGGTGATGAAGAGATACGTTGTAAACCAGATTCATCTAAGACCAAGGGAATGAAATTTGGTAATTATAACAAGGTAAACTCAAAGGGTGTTATGCCAGAGAATTCGCTGGTTGAAAATCGCGATATTATTATTGCGAAGGTGACACCAATCAAGGAAAACAAGAACGATCATACCAAGGTGATTAAGTATGAAGACCAGAGTAAGATTTACAGAACAGTTGAGGAGACCTATATTGATAAGAATTATATTGACCGAAATGGCGACGGTTATACATTTGCTAAAGTAAGATTGCGTGCTTTAAGAAAGCCAGTGATTGGTGACAAGTTCTCGTCTCGTCACGGTCAGAAGGGCACTGTCGGAAATATTGTTCCTGAAGCTGATATGCCATTCAATAGCGCCGGAGTTAGACCTGATATCATTATTAATCCTCACGCTATTCCATCTCGTATGACAATTGGACAATTGAAAGAGACGCTGCTCGGAAAGGTCCTTGTTGAATTGGGACTATTTGGCGATGGAACTAGTTTTGGAGATTTGAATATTGACAATATTTCAGAGAAGCTACAATCACTTGGATATGAGTCTAATGGCAATGAATTGTTATATAGTGGACTAACTGGTGAACAAGTAGAATGTTCAGTATTTATGGGTCCTGTGTTTTACCAGAGACTCAAGCATATGGTTAACGACAAGCAACACAGTAGATCAATTGGTCCAATGGTGAATCTAACTAGACAGCCAGCGGAAGGTCGTAGTAGAGATGGTGGTCTTCGTTTTGGTGAGATGGAACGTGATGCGATGATTTCACACGGCGCTGCTAGATTTACAAAAGGGCGAATGTATGACGCGTCAGATAAGTATTCGGTTCACATTTGTAAGAAATGCGGTCTAGTTGCGTCGTATAATGACAAGTTACATATACATTTGTGTAAGACTTGCGACAATCGTACAGACTTCTCTTATGTAGAAATACCGTATGCTTGTAAACTGTTGTTCCAGGAACTTACAACAATGAATGTTGTGCCGCGAGTAATGACAGATCACTAAATCCACCTTTGCCACCTTTTAGAAAGGTGGCGCCAAACAATCAAATGTAGAGCAAAAAATGAAACCAAAACATTCAAATGAATATACTGCCAAATGGTACCAATCAAATTAAATTTTGATACAAAGTATCATTTTTTTGTAAAAAATTGATTTGGATTAACATTTAGTTAAAATTATAACAAATATTTATAGAAGCACCATGATGTCTAAGTCATTTGAGATTACATTTACGCCTATTGCGGGTGACCCCAGAAATAACTCCGCAATTTATTATAAACAACTAGTAGACCAAAACATTTGGAAATGGAGTGATAGTAAATTCAATAAAGCAAAGATTGGAGACTATTTTGCTTTTTATTTTCACAATAAAAAAATAACGATTCACAGAATAATAGACATAAAAGGGTCTGAAGACAAGTTTCCTACCTGGGATTATAGTTTTGTTAAAGAAAAAAACGTGCTAATATTGTCATCTCCGTTATATAAACTTACATGGAATGAATGGCAAAGATTAAATGGTCCCGAAAAAAGAAATGGGACATATACAACAGTCAATTTACAAAAAAAATGGCCTTTGGTTTACAGACATTTGTTACAAACACCTAGTGCAAGGATCATGAGTGACTATATTAGTGAAGTTGTGTCTCCTGATAGTGGATCTTATGGTTCTGATTTTAAAGATTGGTGGTTTGAAGGCGATGATCCTAGGGTTCCACATCATAGTTTATGGTGGATTATTTATTGTTGGGATTATGTTAATCTGGCAAAGGCATTTAATAGAAGGAAAAAATTATTATTAAGTCATTGGACACATAATAATAATTCTAATAAGTATCCAAGAAGAATTCTTAAAGATTTTAGAGAAATTGCAATTGAATATGATATATGGAATGATTATATAAACGACAAATATGAAAAAGATTTAAACACTGGAAAAATTGAAAGATATTGTAGTGGGAATAAACTGAATGAAAACAGTGTAATTTTAAATAACAAATTGATAAAATGGGAATATTATGAAAAAACTAAACATCCTGCTTAATTTAAAATTTAGAAGATGCGCGTGGTCACATAAGTTGTAGCGGCAAATAAAGTAGCGCCCCATAATGTGTCCATAATAACTGTGAGTGACGACCATTTTGAAAACAGCGCCCAATTAGTTGTTTCATATACACCATAAATGACTAAACCCAATAAAAACGCATCTTGTACACTGCGTCTAGGTTTAATAATAAAGTAATTCAATCCTAAAATTAAAAAAATATAACAAATAGCGGTTGCCAAATAATTCATTTTTATAGGCGACCCCTGTACATTTTTTACCTGATTATCAAAGTAGCCCTTGAATATGTATAAATAAAAATAATCAATTGTTACCATTACAATTGCGCTAACTAACAAAGCAAAATCAAACATATGTTATTATACATTAATACAATAATATAAATAATTATAGATGCTGTTGTTTTTTATTGATATTTAGAAAGAAATATCAAAGTTCTATTAATTTTATATTATTGTATAATATAAATGTCAAGCGTTGGTTCTTTTTCACAAACAGCAACAGGAAAATCAGGATGGTCAACTGGTGGTCTAGGTGACTTAATCGGATATATTCCTGGACTTGGATATAATATATTAATTGGCGGAAGTAAAACCACAAATGGATTACCTTCTCTTGGTGGTGGAATTAAAGGAATTATGCCTCAACCCGTAGTTGACCACGATAATTCTGACGCATTTGCTCGCACTCGTTTTACATTAAGAGATGCTTGGAATACTAGCAGTGTTTCAGGTAGTAGTTATAATAAAAGAATGGTTGGACCATTTCGTGCCGTAAATAACGCAGGTGATCTTTTGAGCAGACAAAATTATTCGTGTGGTGGTACTTGCCAAAGTTTCCAGAGTAGACCAGGATTGAGTGGATTATCCAATCATTTTGGTTCTATTTCAACAGCTTGTACAGCTGATGTCTTTTACAGTCCTAATCAAATAGATCCGAGAGTTCCTGCTTCTGCTTGTAATACTAAATTTGTCTATGACAGTTCCGATTACATAAGATTTAGAAAGAATCAGGCCTATAACAAGAACTACAATGACCGTTCTTTTGGTGGTAATGAGTATTCTGGTTCACAATCAGCTTCAAGAGCAATTAGGAGGTACTAATACAACTTTTAAGAAAAGTTGCGCAAAAATAAGAGCAAAAAATTATAAAAGTTGAACAATTGAGTTGATGGTTAAGCTGTGGAATTAATATTTGCTTTTTTGTTAGTTCATTATATAGACAAATGGATAATTCTTCAATAATAACTTTAGTATTTGTTGTCTTGATATTATTGTTTTTCCTGAATCATATAGCAGTGACAACTAACACAATACCAACCACTACAAAGACAACTTTTAATCCTAGTGTAAATACAAAAACATTCACCACTCCTGGCATATCTAATCCTTACAAGGCACAGTATTACAATTAAGTATAAGTATAAGAAAAATCAATAATAATATTATTATTAATTATTTTTCAGTTGCTATATTAAATGACTACTCCATATGGAATTACAACATCAAACGGTTCTCAAGCATATTCGGGATATTTAAATACACCGATTACAGGACCATTAAGCACAAATCAATATCCTTGTTCAATGCCTTATCACAGTTATGGTACGCTTACTGGTATTAGACCTACCCCGCCACAATTCTTCCCCTGTCAGGAACCTGTTAACTCAAATATGAGCGTAAATGCCCGGGCACAATATTTAAGGGCAACGGATATTAGTGCCAAGACAAGGGCTATTGATAATGCTTTAGGCAAGACAAGTAGCCCAGTCGTCTTCACATCATATTCTAGTCAGCGCCAATTTGCGGTTTCTAGTCATGTGAATTACATTCCACCTATTCCGTCATCTATGTTTGTGAATATTAAGAAAAGTATAGCAGTAGGCAAATCAGCATACAAAGTTGGACTACAAACGTCGGACCCTTACTCAAACAAGACCATAGCGCAACTACAAATGGAGGCCCCGATATCTACCAAGAGCTATTATCCGAGTGGAACTAGATCTGCTTTACAGCGAGCGCGTTCAAGTGGGTGTACAGCGCCTAAAAAGAAGGGGTCTATCTATAATACGAGTTTAAGACCTGCGTTAGGATCGTGGGGGTCAATACCAAGATCAACATACTAAATTATTATTTTTGTAATAATTAATATATTATTATAAAATATTAATGCCAGATTTTGATTTTGGAACGGTATTGAGTGTTGTTAAACACGTTTTACAAGCGGTTGTAGATGGCAATTCTAAATCCCCTCAGGTTAGTGGTTCTGGTTGTGGTTGTGGTTCTGGTTGTGGTTCTGGTTGTGGTTCTGGTTCTGGTTGTGGTTGTGGTTCTGGTTCTGGTTCTGAAAATTGTAAAAAGACACCTCAATATGTTTTAACTGGTTTACATGTTGCTATTGACACATTAATTCTTACTAAGATTTTTCTAGGTGGTGATCTTAATAGAAACCAAGTAGAATCATTGTTATCTTTATTTAGAGATTTAGATGGCTATCTTCATCAATTTATAACCTTGTTAACTACTATTAGAATATTATTGCCGGCAAATGGTGCTCCAGATACTGATAAAGTAAAAAGAATACTATTGGTTAAACAACTAAGAACTTTAATAGATGAATGGTCTACAAGAAGACAGGGGGGATTATTGCAGACATATGAATTATCTAGTGTTATGGGTCCTGTGGGAACTGGAGCTATGGGACCTGTTGGAACTGGATTTACTGGGTCTGTTAATCCAGTTGGATCTCAGGGATGTAGTCCGTTATTTCTGATACCAGGTGCTCCCTGTTATTAGACAAGGATTTAAAAAGTGGTTAGAATTAACAACTTTATAATTAAGTTATCAATAAGAAACCCTTGTGTTAAGTAAATTTTAATTAGATTATTTTATAATACTTTTCTAAAAGTATTATATAATGAACAAGTATATTGTTGAGTTTTTAGGAACACTGTTCCTTGTATTCGTGATTTTCGCAACAGGTAATTATTTAGCAATCGGCGCTGCTTTGGCAGTTGCTGTGCTTCTAGGTGGTGCTATCTCAGGTGGCGCTTTTAACCCCGCTGTCGCGATTGCTCTAATGTATGCGGGCAAGTTACCTCGTTCAGATTTGATTCCTTATATTGTCGCCCAAATTGCTGGTGCTTTAGCCGGATTTGAGTTGTTCAAGATGGTCATTCGTTAAAAGTATTGACTAAAAAGAATGACTAAAAATGAAGAATTTTGTTAGTATGTATAATCAATTTTATAATATTATTTCTCTTGTAATATTATAAAAGATAATGAGTACAGAGCCAACACAATCAACTGGAATATTTTCAAGCATAACAAATGCTATTGGAATAACTAAACAAGCTGACACAAAAGAATCATTAGAAGCTGAGAGAATGAAATGTAATAAAGATATTGATGCGAGGCTTAAAACGTTACAAGACGCAGCAACAGCATCACCAGCAACAGCATCACCAGCAACAGCATCACCAGCAACAGCATCACCAGTAGACGCAGCAACAGCATCACCAGTAAACGGAATGGGTGGTGGTCGTAAACGAACTAAACGTAGCACTAAACGTAGTAGACGATCCAAGAGAAGTAAGAAGAGCAGGAGAACCCGTCGTTAAAAATAATTTTATACTCAAAATATTATTAGTTAATATAAAATTATTTATTTAGGAATCAAATTCACTTTTTGCATTCCCTTATAAGCAATATAGATGCCAAGTACACCCAATGAAGCAAAGTATATTTGCGTTTTGGTATCTTTAGGTATTACCGGCGTCCAACCATTTGAACTCATATTAGAAAACGTCTCGCGACAAACTTTTCCTGTTCTAGGATTCTTTTTATTAGGAAACCAACACGGATCCATATTATCAATATCAGCATATGTAACAAAATGGGTTTCTCTGCTCTTATTATTATTTACATCAACAACTTCCATTGTAATTGGCTGACACGGTGGTGTTAGTCCAGCTACTAAACTAGTCAACATACTTATAGGATTAAAATTATTCATTTGCTCCAACGTTCCAGGAACTAATCCTCTAAATGATGTAAAGTTGGCTCCAACTCCTGCTGAAATAAACGGAATGTTACCCGACGGAATATTATTAATGTAAATATACCGGTCATCTTCATATGGAGTGGCAATTGCGTTTCCGTTTTCATCAGCAGAAACCATACATTGTGCGCCCGTTTGTAAAAAGAATTTGTTACCCATAGGCCCCTTAGGTTTGGATGCGTAACCTCCACCAGAAACTAACAACTCTGTATATGCTACTAAACCTTCTATATCCTTACCAAATTGCCGTAAAGAACCTTCGCCACTCATTCCAAGTTCAGAAGGCATTCTAATATTTTGAACATAATTATAACTAGGTCCCAAATATTTTTCCTTGGCTGATTGTGAATTGTCTTTTAAATTTTCCCAAAATGATTGATCCTTTTGTCCTGCTTCTGTCATTCTATAATACTATATATTGACTATATAAAATATATATTATTTTGGTATTTGGCTATTAAGTTAGTTAAGTTAATATAATTAAGTTTACAGATTAATAGTTTCTTGTTCTTCATCTTCTCCATCTTCTTCATCAATACTTTGTTTTACGTCATCTGTTATTTCACCAGTATCAGAAGTTCCTAGATCAATTTCGCCTAGTTGTTGCTGTGTCTCATCTTGAGGCTGACCGCCTGTTACTTGTGTACCTAAATCAGCAGCAGACTGCGCTAAATCATTGACTGAAGTATCAAGTGTATCAATATCTTGCTTCATTTTATCTATATCAGTTTTAACACCTTCTATTTCTTTGTATTTTGATTGTAAATATTCTATATTATATTGATTTTGTTTTGATAAACTAAGTGCTTGATCAGCTGAACTACCTCCTTCATATGGTTGGTATGTTGGGTCACTACTACTACTAGTTGTATCTGTTGTAGTTGTTGTATCTGTTGGTGTTGATTCAGAATCTATAACATCTACTTCTTCCTCTTCTTCTCCATCTCCTTCAAGTCCTTCAATCAGTGATTTTTTAGAAAATGCTAAAAATAGTTGATAACCAATTAAACAAACAAAGAAAATAATTAAAATATATATCAAACTTATCATTATTAATATATAACTACATTTATTTTCTTTTTATATTCTATAATGTCTTCAGCATTTTATCCCCAAGGTATGAATTCGTGGAATAATAGAACAGCTCACGGTGGTTACAAAACGTGGAAAGGAAGAGGAGTATTTAGTAATCCGGTTGGCGTAACTGCTACACATATTCGTCCACTAACAAATAATGACCCAGGTAACGTTTTTCCTACTGGTTTTGGCTTACCGCGTCCTATCAAACATTTTAGAAAGGGTAAGGTTATCCCCGTTTACGTTCCTTTAACAAATCCGTCCAATCAATCAACCACAGCTGAACAATTACAAATACAATATAATTTGAATAGAGCAGTTAAATCGTCATATGGTTCTTCACTTGGCGGTGGTTCTGGTGGTTCTGGTCTAATTAGTCAGATGATTGATGGTCCGGGTCAATTCATTGTGAAAGACAATGGCCAAACTTTGGCAGATCAAAAAGAAGCAGGTTTAACCGGTGTTTTAGACAGTGATGCGAACCTGCTAGACCCAAATCGCATTGATACTGATTGTAAGAATTGTAATGGCATTGGCGTTGTTTCTAGTTGGTATCCAATTAATAACTTGACTGAGAAGCCGGAGCCAATTGTGACCAATGGACTATTGTGTTGTAATGAGCAGCGAAAAGCAATAAATCGCGTTTTGCCAACCAGTACCAATGTTAAAAAGAATTATTATCAAACATCGGGTATGTATTTATACAATCGTTGCCAGACATTTGAGCAGCGAGAGTTCAACTTTGTCTCTGGTGTTGTTACTAATCCCGAGACCGAAACTGACTTAGATGTGTCTGCTCAACTTAATGCTAAACCAGGGTCTGCTCTCGCAAGCGCAAATTTATATGTGGCTCAATGTAACCCAAATAGCACCATTGAACTAGGTGGTCAAATTGCTCTATTTGACTCTCTAGCTAAAGCACTAGTAGAAAGAGGTATTATTAGTGACGCGGATTTGAATATATTTAGAAGACGCGCAATCGCAAATATACGGGACTTTATTTCCAAATTTCTAGATGAATTACCGAAAGAAAAACGTATAAAAGCATCTATCGCATTAGACGAAATATCAGCAAATCCTTATATTAACTCGTTGCTCTATGCGGGCCCATCTAACCCGCGTGGATGTAAACGTGTTTATTATAAGCCGAATAACTCGCAATTTGCTCAACAAGGTGCTGTGTCTAGTAGTACACAAATTTTGAAGACAAATGTGGATACTATTAGCACAAATGCGGCAAATATCCGTAAATTACGTGGCGCCGGTGCTGCGACATCGTCATCAATAATTGGCGGTGTATCACCAGATGTGCCATTTATTTATAAATTCAAGACACCTGCTTGTCAAGCGCAAACTTATATTGGTAATCCATTCTTCTTCCAAGGACAACATCAGAATAAGAATATATGTGCAAAACCTGGTAGCAATGCCGACAATGATCGTCTTTTTGTGTCAGTTTACCAACACGCGGCTGGCAATTATATTGGCGCAACACAACCTTAAACTTAATAAAACAAGTTACTATTTGTTAATATAAATTATTTTATCATTTATTTTATAATAAAATATAAATGATAACATCCGGATTAATATGTTTGGTTTTAATTTCTGTTTTAAATTACTTATATTTTATATTTTATAATCGCAAAGAACCTGTTTATAAAACAATAATAGATATAGTTTTATTAGAATCACTTTTATTTTTTAATATTAATTCTATATTAGATTCAGATTATGATACTCATAGAATTATTATAATTACAGTTTCCATTTTTATAGGCTTATTTATTTTTTTATTAATAAAATTATCCTTTATTTTATCATTGTTTATTGGGTTTGTAATACTTACAATCCTTCTTTTAAATTGTAACCCATATACAATTTTGGATACCAATAAATTTACAAAATTGAAATATTTACCAAAAGAATATGTTCCTTCGCAACAACAATTATTAAAAAATACGAACATTAATGAAATACATTTTCCAGTAGTAATCAAACCAATATATTGTAGCGGTAGTGGTCATAATGTAAAAATAGTTTATTCTAAAGAAGAAGCAACCAAAATAATTAAAAATGTTAATATTGATGAATATATGATTCAAACATATTTAAGTGATTATCCAATTGAAGTTGGAATATTATATGAAAAATTTCCTTGGGAGATAAATGGTAATATATCTGTAAATATAAAAGAGTCAAAAAATAAAATTAAAACGTGCCATAATGAAGATAAATGTTATAAAGATATAAATTTAAATACACCAGAATTATTAAAAACTATAAATCATCTATCTTCTAAAATTCCAAATATGTTTTGTTGTCGTTATGATATTAGAACAAAAAGTTTAGATGAATTAAAAAAGGGAAAGAATTTTAAAGTATTAGAAATAAATGGTGTAATGGGTTTTGATTTAGATAGTTCTAGTTATTTTTTTACAGAAGTGTCATTATATAGCGTTATGGGTTGTATAAAATGGTTATTTACACGAATGGTTATAGGATTATATAATATAATATCACTTAATGGATATTCACCAATTAATATGATAAAAATATTAATACAATCTACAAAATATACTTATAAATGTGAAAATTGGGAATCTCAATATTGTATAGATGATTAAGTTGAAATAAATATATTAAGTTAACTATCTTCCATTTCTTCAACGTTATCATCCTTTTTATCATCCTTTTTTTCAAGTTCCGTTTCTTCAACCTCATCCTTCTTCTTGGCATTTAAAAATATATTTACTCGTTCAACAAATTTATTATGTGGCAATTGATTCTTTTCACACCATTGAATACATTTCTGAATATGTGCGCGCTTTAACACTTCTATTTTATCATCCTTATTTTTGTTTTTCAAAATATTAATTATTTGGTCATATGCTTCTAATTGTTGCTGACCAATCACCGCATTGGATTCTTCTATTTTATTTGAAAAATAATATGGAATATTATTATCAATAATAGAGTGTATATTATTTGTTATCACATTAATTGATGAATCTTTAAAATATTTATCTAATTGCTGGAGTAATTTTGTTTGTGAAATAACATCAATATCCAAATTTTTACAAATAATAAATCTTTCACCCTTTGTTACCTTACTTATAGATGGTTTAATTAGAAACACCTTGTCAAAAATTGCGGAAAAAATAAATAAAATATCAACAATTGATTTATAGAAAATATTGTCAATCTTAATAACACTTGTCCCCATATTAGATTGATTACTTACAATGATATACAATACTAACAACATATTATTAATATATTGTCTAGTATCAATATAGTCTTCTTCTTTGAACTCAAAAATAAACAAGTCTACTTTAACTACTAGAGGCGTTTCAATAAGGTTCTTGTAAATTGTCTTATAATCAAATTCAATATCAATGATTGAATCGTCGTTATCTTCTCTTAACATATTTAATAGATCAATTGTAGACGAGTTATTAGAAGTGAGGTGAGCAATATTTATCTGTTTTTTAACAGACAAAATATCAGTAATATTACATAGCTGAAACACTTCCATTAATTCAAAAAATAAATTAGAACTCGGTTTCACTTTGCTTACAGATAATGATGAGCCTGGAACATTCGTATGTATAAATTCAAATGGGTTTATAATACGATTAATATATTCAATAGTTGATTCTCCTTTTGAAGAGCTACTGCTACTATCTTCCGTTTTAAATTCATCAATATTTAATAGTTGTGTATATATATTGTTTAAAAAATATATAAGACTGTATGAAATATATGGGTTTATTACGTCTGGTTTTACAAGAGGATTAATGTGAATATTAAAATTGTTTTTAGGTATTATATAATAATTCATTGTAATTATTATTATATAACATTAATTATTTATATCTTTTAATTTATATCTTTTAATTTATATCTTTTAATTTATACATTAATTTTCATCTACAATAGCAAATTCAACCTTTCCTTTTACTTTTCTAGTTTTTTTCGTCGCAGTGCCTTCTGGTACAGCTTCTTCGGCTTTCTTCGTTGGTTTTGCTCTAGGTTTTACTACCGCTTTCGCTATAGGAGGCTCGTCAACTGCTTCTGTTGCCTCTACAAGCATCATCTTCTTCTTCAAAGGCCGAGCCTTTTTCTTTTCAATGATAGCCTCTTCTTGTGCTACAGCTTTTACAGCAGCAACTGTATTTTCCGCTTCATAAGACTCTGTACTTGGCAACTTACCCAAAATTATATTTGTTAGCTTCTCAACATTTCTTTCAGCAACCTTTTTGAAAACACAATAGCGATTCAAGAATGATATATCCTTCTCATATTTGGTCATATCAGGCGCGTGACCATAGTCCTTCTCGCTCCTAGGATTGCGCCGAATATTATCCATCATCATTGTATACAATTCAATAAACATACCACTACCTTCAGGTAATCCAAGTGTCTTTGCTTCGTCTCTAGTTACCAATGCGAAACCATATTTCTCCATCGTTAGAACAAGGAAATCAAAGTTCACCAAATATTCGGGTAATGTCTGATTAATGGAGTCTTGGTAAACGGATATCTGATAACCTAAAGAGCTATCGTCATCCGCAAATGAAACACCGTCATAATCTTTAGTTACTGACCATACCTTTTTATCGTCCTTATAGATCTCAACACTTTCTCCCTGTTCCTTTCTATTGAGCATTTTGAATATGGTTTTACCATCATAACACGTAGTAATAAAATAGCCGTTTATTTTGGTACATTCAGCAACATTTCGCATAAAATTATAAAAGGTTGTATTGTTTTCAAACATATAATGTAAAGCAAATTGACACGATGACACATTAAAACCATCAGCGCCTTTACTGTGCTGTCTTGAAACAGCTGGACCTAATCTTACATCTGCTGTACTAGAACCAAATACCGCTTTAGTAATTGCGATTGCTTTGTCAGATAACATCGCATCACCAGAGCGAATATTCATACTACTATTACCGTTCACAAATAAAGCATATGGCATCTGCTTGAAATCCTTCTTGTAATTAAGGAACCGAGCACAAGCACCATTAATGCGATTTTCAATATTATCCTTTGAAATATCAATTCCAAATACGAAGGACAAATTCGCAGCAATCCATTTTGGAAAATCACCACCCTTACCACACGCATAATCAATCAAAGTATTTCCCTTTCTTGAAACACCTTGAATAAGCATCTTCTTGACAACCAAATTATGGAAATCACGCATACCAATTGTCAGCTTTTCTGACGTCATACTATTATAATAAATATCGTCTGAAATCGCAATATCTGGTATTTCTTGTCCTGTAAACAGCATAACTTCGGTAATTGGATTATGAATGGAATACCAGTTATTATTCGCAGTGGTATAGTCATTTCCAAATGAATTGAATCCCTGTCTGAACTCAGTTGTCTTATCATAACGTACTCGGATTGGTTCCCATTTCCAGATGCCAGGCTTATCCGCATTATAAGCAAATTCCACTATAGTATTATCCGTAAAAGTCTGTCGGTCTGTAGTAAACATTTGAGGATTATTAGTAGCGTCTGCTTCTAACATTATATTACATAGTCCAGCTTGAGGATCAAATGGTTCAGAAGGATAGAATTGAACTGGTCTATAATTGTCTTCATTTTCACCCTCCTTTGTTACAGGCAATTTATCATCTAATACGTCTTGGCAAGGATTAATGTAGCCGTGACGTTTCTCGTCAAAACCCACTTTTAGAATCAATGTTTTGTATTGGTTAAATTGCGTGGTCTCGTACATATTCATTCCAGCTTCAAAGATTGGCGTCACAATATCATTACCATCTGAGCCCTTCTTGGTTGAGACTAAGAAGTCAATTGTATTATATTGAGGAGGCTTCCATTTGAAAGAATAATCCCATCTTACCTTCTTTAAAGGACCCGCTTCTAAGAAGTTATTACTGCCAACTCCTAACAAAGTGGGTGTAAATATGAGACCATCTGTAAAGTAATTATAAAGACCACTTTCAATTCGTTGCTGAATATAATTACAGGCCTCAAAAATATTATATTTATCCGGCATTTCTCCTTCATTCTCGTCTTCATCTTTTTTTAAAGATCTTGATTTGAACCGCGGATAGAAACTCTTTGAAATAATAGTAATAGGACTCTTATTCTCATCTTTAAACATTTCCATTATGGATGCCGCAGCACGCGATTCTTTTTTGTCAGACGATTTGGATAAAATAGATACAGGCTTCAAAGTCTTAATAAATTCTTTTAACAATGGCAGACGACATCCTTCCTCAAAATACTTGGCATCCTTAGTAGGCACTTCTACAAAAGGTCTGGCTCTTACATCATTACCAGATACAAAATAAATATCAAACGCAGCAAATGTATTAATAAATTGTCGGCTTATGTTATCGTGTAGAATAAGCTCGCCATCAATTAACGAATTGAAGCATTTCGGGTTTTCTGATTTTGCGCCGGTAAATAAGACATTCATATTCATATTAATCAAATAAATACGACCTTGATCATTCACATATAACAAATGTCTATCACCATCAGCCTTATCCGTAACAACATATGAATAGGGTGTTGTAATATTTGGAACCGTCATATCCGGGTTAATTGGCGCAATGTTTTTGATTTGCAATGTTACTGAACTGGGACCAATAAAATCATTTGGATAAATGCGATCCTTAGGTGTGTAAACCTGATTCTTCTTTTTAAATTCTGCTTCGTGAATCAACTTCATATACTCAGTAAGTGTCCGCTTTTGCTCGGTATAAGATATAGGAAAGTTGGTACATTGGAGTCCAGAGAGTACAATCTTTGCCATATGCTCAACACCTTTTGTTAACAAGTCGGCGCTATTATATTGTATTTTAGCATTAGAATTTATCACCTCAATTTCAATCTCATAAGTTTCAGGATTTTGAAAGACATTTGAATCTTGGACATTGTAGGTTTTAATGAGCCGACCTCGTTCGTCTTTGGATGAAGTCCTAACAATACTAAGATCCACACGAAATGGATAATCGTCATTTTTAAATGATATACGCTTGATATAACGAAACAACTTTCTAGATTTGTTCCAATTTTGAATTAATTCTTGTCCAATTTTACCATTTTTACTGATTGTTTCTTCAACCTTATAACTCACTCTAAAATTAAATTCATCAAAGTCAGCGCTTTGGACTACTTCTTCACCAACTCTAGCATCCATTTTTTTCATAATATTGACATTATTAAACTTGGTATCAACCAAATGATCAAGATTATTTGTGCGACAATATTCTTGGATAACGCCAAGGTCATCAATCTCTACACGAAACCGATTGAAGTCACCAGCGGTTCTAAATTCACCCGTCTTGAAGTCTAAAAACTCGGGCTGAATTTTTAACGTATAGGAACCATTGGGTGCCGTAGGTTTAAAATTCATTTCTTTTAGCTTTTTAACAACATTATCATAATCTATTTTGGTAATATGTTTGATACCTTTTGTTCCAAACTTGACTTCCATCTCGTAAGCATTATATTTTCCTGGATTGGATTCTAATAACTGTTTGGAAATGAATAATAGCTGCTGTCTTGGATTAGGTTTATGGAGATTATGCTCCGATTTTTTTTTACCTGATTCAGCTAATTGTTTCAAAGGCAACATTTCCGCCATTTTATAAGTGTCATATTTGGAGTTGGCATATGTCAACTTTTTCATAATTCCCTCTTGATGATCAATCGGCATATTAATAAATTCAATTCTGTATAATTCTTTTAGTTCACTGATTTGTTGTTCTTCTGACTTTTGTAGTAATGTTTTTTTTTGTTCTTTACTCATTTCGCTAAAAACAGAATTGAGAGGAAAATCAAACCGAGGTCTTACATTAATGACTCCATTTGGTTGTACCTCTCTTATTAGAAAATCTAGTTCTTGAGGATTTGACATAGTATATATATAATGTATACTTATTTTTATATTCTTTATTCAATTTTTTCTAAAAATTTTGAACAAGAAGTTCATAAATATCCTTTTTAGTCGGTTTCTTATTATCGCCTTTGATATTAGAAACATCTATATCTAATTTATTACATAGCTCAAGTAATTCATCCGATTTATATGAAGTCATTGATTTTAACCCCGAATCAAACCCTTGTACTTTATAATACGTTTCTCTAAGCAAGGTCAATTTATCATCGGGTACATTGAATTCAATAGAATGTTCAAAACTGACACTATTTCTATGGACAACATTCATTTTGGATTCATCTGCTGTAATACTTTCATATATTTTGCGCTTATCAACTAACAAAATATTGATTTTTTCCATAATACACAAAGCAAAAAATGTCTTGATAGAAATCCTTTGGTTGTTTGCCAAGTCGTTCTCCAATTCGGATAAAGGTCTGATCTTGTTTATTTTTAATATATCTTTATTTTTTCTAAGGGTTTCAATATATTTGAATTTTTCAGCCTTTTCAATTGGAAAATGTTGATTGCCAACTTCCATCTCATATTTAGATAAGCCATACTTCAAAATATAGAAGCACCAAAATAGCGAGTCGGTTTGAAACGGCTTGTAAATATTATCGGTATCCTTTTTATTGATTTTAACTTCTACTGTATTTTCCTTACGAGGCTGTTTTTGTTTCTGTTTATTTGTATCTAAACCTCCAATTAGTCCGAAATTATGTTTATTAAACCGTTTCAAATTATCTCCTGTAAACATATAATCTTGTAGTTCGTCTACAACGTTATATACTACAACATTTTTATTTGTATCATTTGTATAATTTGTTCTATTCGGATAATGTTTTTGATTATTATTATTATAATTTGGTTGATATCTTCTATTGTTTACTGACATATTTACTGTTACTAGTCATTGTCATATTATCTTTATTATCTTTTACAAAATAAATATCTTTATAACTCTGTTTCTGTTGTTCAATGTTATTTAACTCAACCTCTTGAGCATTTACATATTTAATATAAACTAACAACTCTTCCAAAATAACATCATCAAGATCACTCAAATTAATATGAATTCCATATTTATTCTCATTAATAGTGACATTGTGCTTCGTCAATACCCGTAGTACCTCTATTTGGTTGAACTTTGACATACCCTCAATTTTGTCACGAATACTATTAATCTTTGTAAAATCATCTTTATGTTCGGTTATACTAACAACGCCTTCCATTATACAATAGTAATAACAATTCCTTTTAATATGCTTTACTATGAAACAATATTTTTGCGAAACAATTCGTTTATTTAGGAAAAAAAATAATGTTTTACATTGGGGCAAATTTTACTACTTTAATAACGCTTTATACTTCAGCACCCAAATTAAGACGCGGCTTTTTAGGCACATATTCCTTTTGCGGCACCAACTCAGCAATAATGGATACATATTTGTCATTCAGTTCAAAACGCTGTGCTATAACACGCGCTGTAAATTTTTCCTTCTCCTCAATAGAATTAAAATAATCGCTGGCATAATAGTGATCTCTGGCGATGAATAGCACAAAGGGTGATGGTGTCTCCTCAGAACTTTCAGCACGAACACCGGCCTTGGTAATATTCTTTGCTATACAATTAAGCAACATTCCGGCAACAGGGAAACAAACAGAGCATTCAAATACAACATTAAACGTAACACTGTTACTTTTAACAAGCCCACTAGAATATGTAATGACTCGGACTGACCCCGTCTTTACAAAGCCCTCAACAATACATTTGCCTTCTACCATAGCAGCAACGGTGCGCTCAATTGTCTGATGAAGCTCTTTACCAATCGCACCAATAGGCAACGTAATACTCTTTGTTATTTGAGACAGACTATATACATTTTTCGCCTCCTTTGACTTATATTTAGGCTTAGATATTTTAGATACTTGGGGTTGTTGTTGTGCTTCCATTATATATTTATATATGTATTATTTCTTTTAATTATTTTTTCAATTTTATTTAAATAATTAAAATACACTTATTTGGAAGCCTTTTCACGTTTTTCAAATTGATTATATAAAGCCGTTTCGGTATCTAAAAACCACACGATTTTGAATGCGCTTTTAGCTTTAGCTTTTGTAGAAGCTGCTTTGTTATTCTCTATCATTTGAAAACTTCTTAATGTAAACTCTTCACGAATACATAATTCAAAAGCGCCATCTTTGGTCTTATCTGTATTTTCATCTTTTGCCTTCTTTAAATTCTTCTTTACATACCGTTGCTCTTCTAGTTTATCACTTTCTATTTCATTCAATCTGTCAATAATATTATTTTTCCCCGATTGATCACAACGAAATGCTGTATTTCTTTCCTCTGTTGTGTCCTTAATCTTGAATGCCATATATTGTTTATTACTTTCAAACCCGATAAACCCCACATATTTATTTAAATGGTCGTCTTTTGTTAGTTTATACTTCTTTTTAATAGCAGGCAAAAGTTCACGTTTATCTTCCGCTTCAGCTGGTACCCATACTTGATCCCTTTGAATAAACAAGTTTAAATTACCATTATTTGCTCCGTCATCAAACAAACTTGAAGGACCATTGAATACAACAATGCCTTTAAGAGTGCCTTTGCTTGAAACTATGATTTTCAAATATAAATACTCTTTGAGTTCCGTGATAAAAACCGAAAATAGTATCCGAATTCGTGTTTTGTTTTCTTCTATTGCTTTTTCCTTGATTATTTTCTGGAATTTTTGAAATAACTCCATAGTATTTGTTAGTATAGTTGGCGGAATTTGCTCATCAATATCATTATTTTCTTCCAAATAATTCATTAGTTCAATTCTATCAGACATCATTAATTCATCTGCTATGTGCTGTATTAAAAACACCTTTAGATTTTCTTCACGCTCCTCATCATTAATACCCGGTACTATTTTATCATCTGTTATCATCTTTTTAATAATAAGTCCACAATATTCATACCAATTGTTTTCACCTTTTGACACTTTATTCTTCTTTGATGTTAGTAATGCTGTTATATAATTTGAAAACATCTTGTCAACTACATCTGAGCCACCTACATTTTCTTTATGTTCTTCTAAAACTGAAATATTCAGATTTCGCTTGTCTAACACTGGTTTTACAATATCTGTTTTGATTTCAAATTTCAATAAATCGTGCTTATAATCTAGCGGTTTTGACCTGTCAAGAATGGATATGTTCGGGTAATTCAATTCACTCGGTTGGAAAAAATAGTACTCACCAATATTAATTAAATGTCCCGTTCTACCATACTTGTCTGTTATATATTCCGAATTGTCTGTGATCATTTGTGTTAGTGCCGCATAAATTTGGTCTGTTGGATAATCACGCTCTTGTTTAATTAAACTCATTAATGTCTTTTTTTTATAGAAAAATCTACCATCTATTCTATCTGAAAATAGCACTCTTATTTTTTGAATGATTTTATCCGAATTAACTAACATAAATGTCTCATTATAAGTATTCAAATTGAACTTACTATCTTCAATATGTACCTCATTAGCGTCTGGTAAACATTCAAATGAACACGTTTGATAATCACACGTAGCCGAATTGTCTGCGTCTCCAACTAAAAACTCTGGCAACCTCTCGTAGTTGGATAATACTTGTTCTACTTTGGCATCTTCTCCCAATTCTTTAAGAAAATTAGTTGTTGTTAGTTGGGTTTGCTCGTGATTAATATGACAATCCACAGATACTTGTTTTAAAATACGTGTGACGTTTCCTATTTTAACTGCTTTTTGCTCGGAAACTCGGTATACATATAAGTCAACTGCTTCTTCCTCTTCATTTGTTAGTAATGTGCCGTATAAGAAAATTTGAACATTTCTTTTCGCAAATTCAAGGTCCTTGTGCGAAAAATTACGCACACCTCTGCCAATAATTTGCTCAATACGACTCACGTTATACCACGGGTCCAATATATGAATTTGACGAATTGCTTTAAAATCCAAACCTTCTGAACCTGCTTGTGAAAGCAATACGACCTTTACTTTGTCACCATTAATATTGTCATCAGCTGTAATTATTTTTAAATCCGCGTCATTATTTGGCGATAGACGACGATCACCTGTAATCATAGCATACTTTAGACCTCGTAACATACCTTCACTTTCTGTTGATGGTGTTTTAAATAATGATTTGCCACCATTTCCAAAACGCGTAAATCCCATTTCTTCTAACGTAAGCGCCATTGGAATTAGACCCGCGTCAATATAAGACGAATAAATCAGAATAATACCTTCAGACACCTTTTTAGAACTGCTTTTTTTTCCAGAAGTGTTGCCATAAATATAATCACAAACATTTTTAATTTTTGCGCTATACTTACCAATATTGGCTTGCTTGAAAATAGGCTCCATTCCAGGCTCCATTCCAGGCTTGTATTCAAAATCACCCTTAACCATTGGACTAATAGACTCATTATATTTCATTATTCGTTTTAGACCATCTGTTCCTGTTAGTTCCTTTGGGTTTATATTTAATACTCGGTCTCCAAATTCTACTTCTCGTTCTTCTGCTACTGCTACTACTTGTGATTCTGCTTGTACCTTCTTCTTTCGTCCACCACCTACAGAATCCGTTTTAACTACAGAATCATCTACTTCTTCGGGTAAATCATTCTTAACCGTTTGCTCATTTGATATAGTACTTCCTTCAATCTTATGAGTGCCTACTACCTTTGGTGCTACTACTTTTGCTACTACCTTTAAAGCAGGTTTAACGCCTTCTTCTGACTGTAAATTAACTTCTACATTTGACTCCTTAGGGCCATTTTCTTTAACATCCTCAATTTCTGTTGACATTTCATTAATAACTGACTTCTGTGGCGCTAACACTTCTTCTACTGCTTCTTCTTTTTCTTCTTTTTCTTCCTTTTCTTCTTGTAATTCTACAGTTGCTAAATCTGGGTCCACTTCCGGAATTGATTCTTCATCCTCCTCCAAATCTTCATAACGATCTTCTTCTTGTTCTTCAGACAACGGTTCAAATTTACCAATTTGCCTTGATAAAGCTTCTAGATCAGGATGTGGGTAAACAATATTTAGCGCCTCAATTGGCAACTGTAAAACTGTATAACCAAATTGAGCAAGTCTACCTGATTTTGTTACCTGACCTTGTATTTTCTCTCTCAATAGACTAATAATATAATTATATCCCATTTCTTGTACCGAGCCAATTTCAGTCAAAAACAGACTAAGTTTTTTAATTGTCTTCTTCTGACTAATTGGCTGACCATTTAATTGATATTTTGGGTAAACAACCGTATTTGTATTGAATGTCTTACTTGGCTCAAACTCATTTGGATATATGCGAAACGGAAATGTATACGGATTTTCACCTCTTACATACGAAATATAACCATTTGCTTTTCTTTTTAACATTTCTAGTCCTTCCTCTGACATATTTCCAGTCTTTGTATCAAAAATATCCGATATGTCTATTGTCGCGCGTCCATCATTCATATTCATCAGGTTTAAAAGCCAAACAATCTCCTTGTAACTATTGAACATCGGAGTCGCTGACAACAATAATAGCCGCAAATTATCTACCGCGCTTACCAAATACATCAGGTTTTTAGCAACACTCTTATTATCATTATCATTCGCAATACGAATATTATGGACTTCGTCAATTACTATTAGTCGGTCGCTATATTCATTCTGAAGATTCTTGATCTTCACTGCTTCCGAATCACCTTCCTTCCAGTGCCTAGCAATGTCATTTGAAAATTGTAGATAACCAACAAAATAATAAGACGAACTAATTATGTTTTTCACCTGTTGTACCACTTTCTCCTTTGTTAGTCCCTTCATACCTGTAGGGTTGATTTCTTTCAACAATTTGTTTCCGAGACATCCCTTCATAGTCCATAGTCCATCCACATTTTTCAACTTGCGCTCGTCAAACAACTGTAGCCTAAAATTGTCCTGGACGTTTGGACTTGCTACAATAATGATGCGCTTAGCAATCCCCATTTGTTTCAAATAGTCGCGCATCTCTTCGCAAACACCAATCGCACTACACGTCTTACCAGAACCTAAACCGTGAAACAAAAGCAAACTGTTATAAGGTGTTTGAAAAGACATAAAATTCCGGACAAACGCTTGTTGAGGAAGCAATTCATATTCCACATTGCTTAGCTCGTTGGCCCTTTGCGCAATTGGTACAATTTGTCCATCATACTTAGCATCACTAAACTCCTTTTTGTTTTGTATTTTAATATTGAAATTCGGATCATCCAAGTTGGGATATAAATAAGGATGTTCATTTGGTTGAGTACCTAGTTCATCCCAGGTATCCTCTTCTATTTCCAATAATTCATCATTCGTTGGTTCATCTTTTAATACCTTATTTGGGTTATCTGTTTTTACCTTTGTTGATACCGCCTTTTTCATTGCTTACTATATATTATTAATATAATCTATATTCTTGTAATACTTTATTAATATTTAATATTAATTGTTTTTTTTCTAAATTGTATGGTCTGATGGATTCTAAGCATTCCTCTAATGTCTTCCATTCCAATTTGCTCACTTCAGTCAATTGAAAATCAGGCAACAAATCCTCTTGTTCTTCCATTTGTGCCAGAAAATACTTGTGTTTATATGACTTGTGATTGGAGCCTATAAAAATCTCCTCAAACGGCATCAAATTTTCTACTACATTTATTTGGCATCTTGAATAACCAGTTTCCTCTTCAAATTCACGCAAAGCACAATCTAGATCCTTTTCTTGGAAATTTCGCCGACCCTTTGGAAACTCCCATTCCGTCTCTACCCAATTTGTCGTACATCCATTTATAAGTGTATCCAATGTAACCAATTCACCTTCAATTTGAAGGCCAGCTTTTAATGTGTCAAATTTTTTCTGAGAAGACATCTCTTCTGCTTTATATTGCGTACCAATATTTGTATCTCCCCACATATTACGCCACAACGTTTCATACGGATTGGCTTGAATATTTTGCCTTTCTAAAACAGACATTTCGTTAAATATTGACTGTAATTGTTCTACGTTGTGCTGAATATATTTACCACGAATGAAATCAATATATCCAAAACTGTCTTTCCGACGAATCATAAGATATTGTGTAACGTTTTCTATTTTACGAAACACAATGACACCATAACTAGTAATGGGCAACTTACACTGGTGAAATAAGTGCCCTTGCTTGCCGCAATTATTACAAATATTATTTTTACTCATTTAGAATTAAACTATATGGGTTATTATACAGTTGTTTTTATGTTGTTTTAGTGTAGATGCCTAATTCTAATGCTACGTTTAAGACAACGCAAAAGGCCTTCGGTCTAGATCCTACCGTTTGGGGGCCACATTATTGGTTTTTTTTACACACAATCGCAATGACCTATCCGAATCGGCCCAATGATGTTACAAAAAGGAAGTATTACGAACTGATACAGAATTTGCCGATTTTTATCCCTGTTGAATCAATGGGTAGCGAATTTAGTAAATTGTTGGATCAATATCCAGTAATGCCATATTTAGATTCCAGGGATTCATTTATTCGCTGGTTACATTTTATACATAACAAAATAAACGAGAAGCTGGAGAAACCCAAAATATCATTGAATGACTTTTATATTAAATATTATGAAGAATACAAACCCAAAGATATTAAGATGAAGGAGTATTATCGGTGGCGCGAAAAAATAATTTATATTCTAGTTCTATTAGGAGTAACAGGAGCAACAATGTATTTATACAATAAATAATAATATAAATAATATAATTATTATATATATAATTATTATATGAGTCACACAAATATAAATAAAACAAAAAGAAAACGTAGTAATCGTTACCACTCCAAACAATATGTAACTAAAAAACTTAATTATAATATGGATGGTGGTGCTCTTGACGCAAAACAAATAGCAACTATAGAAGCCCAGGAAGAACAATGGCTTAAAATAATAAATAGTGCTGTTAACCCATATGAAGCATTTATGGCAGATAAAATTAAATACGATTTGATTACCCAAGTTTTGGAGAATTTAACGATGCCACAAGATAAGGCTGGAGCGATTACTACGATTGGTGCTTCTCTAGTAAAAACCCCTGCGTCTTTAACCAAGCGTCTAATAAATAGAGTAAAATTGGGAAATGATGAATTTTCTTATTATAGGTCAAAAGTTAGAGATTTATCTGAGGAGTTTGAGGATAAATTACAAGATGCTAGAATACAATTAGCAAATGATCAATTATTTCAAAAAGGCAACAAAATTAATGAAGTTAAATACAAACTTGCGGTTTCTAATTTGACAAAAACTGTGGCAGTCTTGTCTCAAATTAATAAACAGTTGGCTGATATAAGTCAGTTTATTCAAACCCAATCAACTGGTGGAAACACAGCCGCAATACAGGCACGCCTTGAATGGATTTTAATAGATGGAACCGGATACGGATTGTCTAAAACTGCTGGCACGCAAGCAGATAGTGGTTTTAACCCTTTAGCACCAGCTGATCAATTATTAGGCAATTTGAATACACTCAAAGCACAATACAATACCAAAATTGAGGCATTTGATAAAGCAGTTTCAGGCTTTCAAAGTATTAATTTTAAACAATTATTAAACGACAGCAGAGCTCTTCTAGAAAAAACTAATGATACTGATCCAGATAAAGATGTTTTATTAAAATACTTATCAATGGTGTATGTCATAATAAATTTAGGATATTACAGTCCTGGTTCTGAAATCAAATTTGACTTGGGATCATATGTGCGCAATAGACCGCCTGGATTAATCACTACTATATTAGAAAAAATCCAAGGTAGTTTATCTGGGGGTGTTAGTTCAAGTGCTATTTCCAAAGCAGACAATTTTGAGCATTTTTATGCTGAGATGACATTACTCAATGATCCTACTATAAATCCGGCTAATATACAAATACAAATAGATGGTAATCCATTGTTGAATTACGGAATGACATTTGATACTATTGCGACATCAGATTTGATAAACATAAAAACCCAAAAAACAATTGTTTGTATTACTTATATTGATTCTAATAATACTGTTTATGGGTTAAATACTATTAATGATGGTAGCAAATTTATTAGACTAAATATTGATGGTAGTGATAAGGCGCTTACTATTACTACTACTGGTGCTGGTGCTGGTGTTACTGCTTTAACCTCGCTCATAAATTGTATACGCAAACTTTCCGATACACTAATTGTTGTTGCTTTTACTAAATTTGTTGAAATACGTGCGGTGGATGCTAATCTTACTTTAAAAAAAACTATTACTCTAGCTGCCGCAGTTAACGATGTCCGATGTTCATCAGATGGTACTAAAATATGCGTATTCTTTGGTACTAATAAATTTCAGGTTTATAATGTTAGTGATACTGTTGCTGCTGTTACTGTTACTAATGGTCCTACTCTAACTGTTACAAATATAACTGCAGCTAGTGTTTTTGACTATTCACCCCAAACAACTGGGTTGGTCGTTTCTACAACTAATAAAAAAGTTGCTTTCTATGATTTAACAACTCTTAAATCAAAAGTGTCTACACCTCTTACTACTGTTGCTGCTGATTATATTTCTAGCATTGCTTACAATCAGGAGGGCACACTCGTTGTTGTTTCAACTACTACTGTTGTAGATTATAAAGTCACAAACAATGACCTGAGTGCGGACGCAAAAATACCATTACATCTTAACATAACAATTGAGCCGTCCAAAGAAAATGGTCAAAATATATCTGTATTCAATTCGGGTTCAGCTGATAAATTATTTGATTGTTTTGCTACAGGCGGTCCCATTCAAAATGTTAGATTTAGTCCTGATGGTCAAATGATTATGGCACTTGTTAATAATACAGCATATTGCCCATTAAGTTATAAAGTGTCTGCTTACATTACAAAATATGCTGAAGCGTTGGCTAATAATCAACCGTTTAAAAATGCGGTTGCATTAATGTTGGATGATCAAAATAATGATATTACGTTTGAAATACGTGAATTAGTAAATAATGATACTACTATGACTACTACTGGTCTATCAAAAGAAGTTATAGAGTATCTTGCTCAGATGCCAGCATTTATATATTGTATAATTAAGCAAAATAAACAAATATATACAGATGTTGCTATAAAATTGATTGAGTGTATTATTGCGACTGATGCTGCTGCTGTTACTATTATTATGAATGAGAGTTCTAATTTAAATAATCTTAACAATCCAGATGCTGCTACTGCCGCTATTATCACCCAAAAACAATTAGAAGAAGCATCGGCTATGATTCAACGTGGTAAAGCAAATGTTGATTCTTTGTACAAAGAATTGACTCAAGTGGATGGGTGGAACAAACAATTAAATGCTGACGTCATTAAAAAAATAAACACACTAACATTGTTTTATGCCGCATATGTTCAGGTTGAAACTGATTTAGTTGGATTTTCAAATGTACAATTTTTTAGCTCAACAAATGGCGCATATTTTGGGTCATTAAAAACATTAAACGTGTCAGTTATTAAATCAAACACGCTTACATATGGTGCTACAAGCAGCGAACTAATTACTACAAGTTCCGACTTATTTAGTAGAAATATATATCAATGGAGTAAACAATATGATATAATAAATGGAATTTATAATGTTGCTCCTGCTGCTCCTAATGAAGTTAGTAATAAACAAAAACTAGCTATATTTTCAACTTTCTTTAACGGTTTTCAACAAAATCTAGACAGTTATCTAATGGACCAATCCAAGTTTTTTGCTCCTGATGGTATTGGAACTATAATGATTACCAATTTACCCAAATTAATTTTGGAATCGGTTCCTCAAACACAGAATATGGTCGCTGATTTTTATAATTTTTTAACGGAATATAAGAACGGGTTTGTTGATAGTCCTGCTAGACATACTTTTTATAGTTACAATATTAATCAAAACCCAAATAGTCAAGTCTATTTTCAAAACCCTTTTGACACAATGAATTATATTGTTGGTAGCCAAAAACAATTACGATTAGAAACAGCAACAGATTTAAAACTAGATGCTGATTATTTTCCTGTTATTAGTAATGAAGCAATACAATATACTGGCGACTATTATAGGACATATGAAAAATACAAGATTGGAAATCTAGTCGGTGGCGACGAAAAGAGTTACAAATATATGTTTCACGGTTATGGTTACGCATTTTACAGACAAAGTCCTGCGTTACCTGAAGCCGAGAAAGGAATGTCATATAAAGGGTTTTTCAAAAAGGGAAAATTTAATGGTTATGGTGAGCTCGCTTATGGTGAAAATACATCTGGTCCGAATCCAAATTTAGCATTTGTTAGAAGGGGGTACTGGAAAAATAATATGTTTGAAGGGCCTGGTATTGAATATAGTGGAAAATCCGCATTATCAAATAAAATTAAGTTTATTGGTAATTTTATAAATGATGTGCGATATGGAATGGGTATGGAGTTCTCCGATGATTATGATTTTACTAAGAAGACAGGTACAATTACGTCTGGATATTGGGTTGCTGGAAATATTGGTTGGCTCAATGACTTGTACACCATTAAAGCACCTGTAACCATTACACAATATACTGATGGTAAAGCACTGAGTGAATATACTGGTCTGGTTCGCGTGGATGAAAGAACTGGAACAGTTGTTGAAGATGGAAAAGGAGTGAAAACTGTTACTGAATATGATGGTACTAATGTAAAATCAATAACTACAACTTCCGGTAATTTTATTAAAGGCAAATTATCAGGTCCTGGAAAAGAAACTGTATGGAATAGTTCAAATGCTAATGAATACAAAGTCATAGAAGGCACGTTTTTAGATGGAGAGCCGGTTGATGTAACTGAATATACAACAGATATTAATGGTACTAAATCTGGTGTTGATACAAAAAAAATGCGTTCATTTGATAAAGATGGGAAGCCTGAAACAATACCAGATGCTTCTGGTAAACCGGTTCCTAAGTTAATTTCTGAGGCTGAATTAAAATCTTCACCAGCTGATACTCCTGAACAAACTGAGGCAAAAACAAAGACACTGGAAAATATTCAAAAAGCAAAAGACACTGCGGATCGCAAGGTAAATGATCAAGCCATTTTTTTAAAACGTGACGTTGCCAAAATTAAAGGCACTGAATTGCCAACCGAAAAGACAAGCCAGGAAGTAGAAGATGAAAAATCAGCTGTAATGAACTCAACAGAGGAACGTTTGAAAAAACAAGAAACGGAAAATAAAGACCGTGAAACCGAAATGGGTGTTGGTCAACAGATTGCCGAAGGTAAATTTGTTAAGCTTGATCCAGCGGCAGATAAGGTGAATGAAATGGGAATGATTCTATTTGACAATGAAACCAGATACATTGGTCCTGTTATTAGAGATAGAAACACTCTCAAAATTTCAAAAATTGGACGATTAGAATCTGACAGTGGAAATGTCTTGATTCCACCTGACAGCAAAGATGACAGTGTTTGGGCAAATGTAGTTCTTGATAGTAATACAGAAAAATACACGAAAGATAAGGTGGATTTGCCTCCACAATGGGTCACTTACAGACCTGATGCTATTTTTAATATTATTCCAAAGGATTCAGCGGCGAGCAAGGTTTTCGGACAAGATGTAACTGACGCATTGTGGACGGTTTCAGGGTCAAAAACAAACAATTTTATTGGAGATGATAATACACTAAAACAAATGCAATTAATTATTTTTAGAGACATTGTCATCTATGTTCAGGCGTATATTATGGTTATTAGTTCTATACTGGGACCTGGTGCGCCAGGAGTAATGTCTACAGCTTTAAAATGTGGTCTACCTGTTACTAGTACTGTACCTGCGGCAACACCTAGTAAAATGGGAGGTGGTGGTGGTCAAATGGGAGACGGTGATGGTCAAATGGGAGACGGTGATGGTCAAATGGGAGACGGTGATGGTCAAATGGGAGACGGTGATGGTCAAATGGGAGACGGTGATGGTCAAATGGGAGACGGTGATGGTCAAATGGGAGGCGCACCAACGCAATCAGAGGTTGACAAATTAAAAGCAGATTACGCAACCTTTAAAACTCAACTTGAGAAAGCTAATGAAGAATCTACACAAAATTTGAATAAAAATGGTAGTAATCCAGATTATAAAACATTAAATGACAGACTAGCCGAAAACATAAAAAAAATTACTAGTGAGTTTGATAAAATACCATTAGAAATATCAAGAGGAGAAACGTATTTAACAACTTCATCAAAGGATCCCGCAGAAGCTAATTTAAATATGAATTTAATTAGTGAATTAACAAAAGAATTTAGTGAAAATGCTAAAATATTGTCTGAAATTCAAACAAAGGACACGACATCCAGTAGTGCTTCTTCTATTTCTTCACCTTCTGCTGCTGTGAGTTCTGCTTCTAAATCTGCTTCTTCTAGTTCTAGTTCTAGTTCTAGTTCTTCACCTTCTAAATCTGCTACTTTATCTATTTTACCTCCTAGTTCTACTAGTTCTACTAGTTCTACTAGTTCTACTAATTCTCCGTCTCCTCCTCCTTCTCCTAGTTCTCGTACTACTACAGACCCTGATTATTTTAAAGGAAAACTTTCTGAATTTATTGATCCAAAAATAAAAAATATTATTGATAATGAGCACATTGATTTGGAAAAACAATTACAAGAACTCTTAAAAATAAATACTAAAATAATTGAAAATTGTACTGAAGATCTTAAATTAGGTCTTTCTAAACAAGCGACTGATTACTTTACCGGAATGAAAGAAGAAAAAGAAAAAGAAAATAAAGATATTGAAGCACAAATTGACGAGATCAAATCTGGGGGGAAAGATAAAAATAGCAGTTTGGCATTTATTGAGAGTTCTCAACAAACAAATAAAGAGAAAATAGAAAAAATAACAGAGATTTTGGACAAATTAGGATCTACTGCGAGTATTACTGAAGAAACAAAAAAAGATATGGATGCTTTGAAACAAATATTATCAGATCTACAAGAAGAGGAAACGCAATTTGACAACATTTTTCAACAAGAAAACAAAGAAGAACAATTTGAAGAATTTACAGCAAATTTTGTATTTATAGAAAAACCAGCTAGATATTTAGAAGACAACAAAAGTAATATAAAAGATGGAAATGATATATTTTCAAGCGCAAATAAAATTTTAAAAAGTATACAGGATGTAATTGGTGAGATACTGATACTTGATCCAAATAACCCTGATGAAACTAAATTAAATGAAATCATTAAACAAATTGAAGAAATTATTGAACAAATTAATGTTCTTACTAAAACATTAAATGATGCTGATATATCAACAGACAATGATATCAAAGGTATAATTCAAGGACCTCTTTTACAAGATCTAGAACGTGTTTTAAAATATTGGACACATCTACTAGAAAAATATCAAAATTTAGCACAAAATACTACGAATAATTCTAAGAAAGCAGCAAAACTAGTATTAAGTCCGGCGGCACTAAACGCAGCAAAAACAGGATTAAAACCAGTATTATCAGCAAAAACAGGATTAAAACCAGTAGTATCAGCAAAAACAGCATCAGTATCAAATCCATCAGCATCAGTATCAAATCCATCAGCAACAACAACATCTACTTTATCTCCTCTTAACCAGTACTTAACAAATCTACTATCATACTTACAAGACGATAAAACTACAGGTGAAGTCTCAGTATTTCAACAATTCAAGTCGGAATTTCCTACCACAATACCAGATTTAAGTACTCCTTCTCCTCCTGCGGTAAAGAATATATTAAACGCAATCATCGCATCCGTATCTACTGAGAACAAAGACTTATTGAAAGACAAAGATATTGAAGCTGTTGATAAAAATGAAGTGCTTCTGATTATCAATAAAAACATTATCATATTGTTCAGTATGTATTTAATTATCATTAGCAAATTAACCGTCAAAGACCCATTCCTCGTTTTAAATATGTACAATGGTTTTAGAGCTTCTTATGATAAATTATATGACTTGATTGCCGCAGAAAACTCAGGTGCTGCTGGAGTAGGACCAGTTGAAACCAGTGCCGACGAAATACTTGCAAATGAAAATACTGTCGCATTTATTAAGTCTATATTATTAGCCATTGCGTTTTCTGTTACTGCCGGAGGCATTTCAGCTTCTGCTTCGGGTATGCTTCTTGGTTCATCCGGTGGCAAAAAGTACACCAAGCGGCGAAAGGTGGTTAAGAGACAATACAAGACAAAGAGACACCGAAAAATTAATCTTAAGGGCAAAAAATATGTCACAAGAAAAATCTTAAGAAAGAAGGGAAAGGGAAAGGGAAAAGGGAAAAAGTAAAAAGTAAAAATAAACAAATTTTTAAATAATCTTATATAATAATATTATATGAAATTAGAGTTAATTATATTTGGAATAACGGGATTTATGCTATACAATGCGTATCACGATGGTAAATATACAAAAATATTCTCTGGATATAAAAAATATTATAAAATGGCAACCATTGCTCTAGTAGCCATATCATTATATTTATTAATGAAACGCAATCCGGACAAATCTAAGCAAATGTTGTTTTATACTAACAATCTAGTAAAATATATGCCAATTGACAAGTCTGCGATTAGTATGTTGTCGCCAATTCTTGACTTCACTTCCAAATCAGACACTAGTTTTATGGGCGCTATGAATGGGTTTACTAATAATAATAATAGCCAGATGAGCCCTGTTCTCGCAGCACAGCAGCAACGAATGTCTTTATCCGGACACAAGGGCACCAAACGCTCAGTAAGCGAGACCAAGAAGAAGTATGTGGCATTTAATCAAGACTGGAAATGTGGGCATTGTAATAATAAATTGACGCATACATTTGAAGTTGATCATAAAATTAGATTGGAACATGGTGGTGGAAATGACCCGTCCAATTTAGTCGCATTGTGTCGCGAATGCCACGGACAAAAAACTGCGAGCGAAAATATGTAATATGGATTTGTTAGTTAGTATCATTTTGTTATGAAATAACTAAATAATATTGTATGAATAATATATATATATTAATATAATATGAGCAAAAATAATAAAATAGATTGTATAATTGAACCGGCAATTAGTGAAGAAGACGCATATATATTGGGTTTAGAAGGGAATGTCAAAGGATTTAAGATGGCGCTAATTGTTATATCTATTATTGTCTTTGCCGCAATATTGTTGTACATTTTCAATCCGGTGGCTTTACAAGGAGATGTAACAGACATAGATTCTACCAAATCCAAGATTGTCTATATGACAATATCAACCATTATTTTCTTTGTATGCGCCACACTTCTAGCAAAGATGTTTATAAAGATGAAGCAAGGCACAAGCGATAGCAGTAGTGAAAGCAGTAGTAAAACATATACTATTGTCAATCTGGTCCTAACCGTTTTTTCACTAATTACTATTTTAATCATAGCATTTAGTGACGATTTCAAGAAAAATAGTGCTCTATCAATGAATTATTTTATTATGTTTCTTCTAATTGTGGTATCGTGTATAATATATTTATTTTCAACCAAAGACGACTATGTTAGTTTCAATAAATTGCCAAGACCAATACAAATGTTTTACAGTGACAGAGCAAAATATTCCGTCCTTTTTGTATTGTATATATTCACGCTTGCGATTTTGTATTACTACGATCCTTGGAACCTAATGACCAAATATATGGGTCTTACTATTTTCCTATCATCCATTGTCGGCATTACAATTGTTTTGATGATTTATTTATACCAATTTTATTTTACGAACCCTTCTCATTCAGCAGCAACCAGTGAATCGCCAACATTTGTAAAATTTATTGCTACTTCGGTCTATATTTTATCGGCTATGAGCATTTCTGGTCTTCTATTATATGGCCTGTTATCTTTGTTAGGTACATTCAATCAAAATGCTGCTAGCAAGAGCAACTTAGGACACACAGTTCTGAATTATATAATGCTTGCTGGTATGCTTGCCGTCATTTGGAAACTAGCAAACTCAGGTGGTTATTTAACAAAGAACCCTGTCTTCCGACTGATACTCAATATTATTTTGTATATTCCTTGTCTTCTTGTAAACGTTTTAGACTACTTTACAGGTCAATATAGTACGAGTAAACAGACAGAATTGAAAATGCTGCTAATTGCTCTTGGGTTATTTGTTAGTTACTTCCTTTTGAAATACCTTATTATGCCATTGTATTCAAAGAACTATTATGGTCAAGGAGGTAATTCCATAGTAAACGAACCTTTAACAACCGAAAAGGCCACAATAGTTGCGTCATATCAAGATCTAAATAATGGCGCATATGTGGACCAAGGCAATATTGGTGGGCAAGATGACGGTTCTGGACTGGAAACCAATTCAGTTTCAAATTTTTTCAGACAGTTTCTAAATATAGATTCGGACCCTAAGCGGAATTATCATTACGCGTTGTCTTTCTGGTTTTATTTAGACTCGTTTCCGCCTAGCACTAGTACAGCATATAATAAGACATCCAATTTAGTTTCATTTGGTGGTAATCCAGCAGTGAGATACAACGCAGTAACAAACAGTCTAGTAATATCAATGAAATACAATGATCCTAGCTGTAAGATTGCGACCGCGCCAAGACAACAAATGAAGACCAATGTTACGTCTGAAAGCATGAATACATTAGAAGGATTTAACCAAATGCGAAATGAAATACGAAATAAAATAGAAGATGTAAAAGCAATGCCAACGCAAGTAGAATTGGATGAAGATGGAAATATGATTGTGTATGTAAAGGAAGGCGTACTGCTTCAAAAATGGAATAATGTTGTGCTGAATTATAATGGCGGAACTTTAGATATATTTTATAATGGTCAACTAGTAAAATCGGCAATTGAATTGGTTCCTTGTATTACATTTGATTCGTTGAAAGTTGGTGATGATAGTGGTGTTAGTGGAAATGTAGCAAATTTGTTGTATTTCAATGAATCCATTGATTATATTAAAGTCAATACGCTGTATAATTCATTAAAGGGTATAAATCCGCCAATTATTCCTGGACCAGGTCCGACAATGTTAGAAAGAGTGATTACATCGTTACAATAAAATAAGGAATAAGACAAATAAGACAAATTACAAATAAAAGAAATTTCTATTTGTAATATATAATATAATGGAAGCCAAAAATGTATTATTATTTGTGATTATTATTGTTTTGTTATACATAGTCATAAAATACGTTATAAAAGATGTGAGTACTTTGACGGGGTTAGTATCTGCGCAAACAATGCAAAAGATTGAAGCCACTAGTTTAGCATCGTCATCCAGTGCTGGCGCTACTAGTAATTATACCTACTCTATTTGGTTTTATGTAGATGACTGGAATGTGAAGTATGGTGAACCAAAGGTTGTTTTTGGACGTATGGCTTCTGAAATGGATAAAACACAGCCGTGTCCTTTGGTATCTCTTGCTCCACTTGAGAACAATTTAATTGTTTCTTTAGCAATTTATCCGGGAATGGATACTGCGCCGATTGAAGATACAACGACAACAACTACGGATACGACAACAACTGATACTAGCATCAGTGAAACAAGCATTCACCGTTGTATGGTGGCAAACATTCCTATTCAAAAGTGGGTGAATGTGTTAATTAGCACATATGGACGTTCTCTTGATATTTACATTGACGGCAAATTAGTGCGAACTTGTGTTTTACCTGGTGTTGCGCGTATTGAGAGTTCCACACCTGTTTACATTACACCCAATGGTGGTTTTTCAGGTTACACTGCTAAGTTCCAATACTGGCCTGATTCTTGCGACCCGCAAAAGGCTTGGAATGTTTACAAGGCAGGATATGGAGCAAGTATGTTGGCCGGATTATTAGGAAAATACACAGTAAAGGTATCGTTAATGGAAGGGGATACTGAAGAGAACAGTTTTAGTATTTAATAGTGTTTTTCTTTTGTAATATATATATAAGATGAATTTTGGAAGCAGTGAAAATACAGGAACAGGAGCAGGAACAAATCCTTTAAGCAAATTTACTTCAGGAACAATTGGAACGTCAGGATCGGGTTCGCAGACAATGGGAAATGATGATTTTATGAAATCTAATAGTCTAGTAGCTCGCATAGCATTTTTATTATTAGTTTTATTTGGATTTGTTGTGTTGTTACGAATTGGAATTGGAATTTTAGGATATTTTTATGGCCCAAAAAGTTCTCCAAAATTGATTGATGGAATGGTAGACGCTTCGCAATTAATGATTATTGAACAAGACCCAAGTGCTGTTGGTGCGAAAACTGTTCCACGATCTGTAAACGCAAATGATGGTATTGAGTTTACGTGGTCTTGCTGGATATTTATAAATAATCTGAATGATAATGGCGGAAAGTACCGCTGTGTGTTTTATAAGGGTAATGATTTTGCTAGCGGGGTTGATGAGCCGACTGGTATTAATTTCCCCAACAACGCACCGGGTCTTTATATTGCTCCAGATACAAATGATTTAGTAATCTTTATGAATACATTTAATGTCATTAATGAGGAGATAACAATTAATAATATTCCTTTGAATAAGTGGTTCAATGTAATCTTGAGATGTCAGAATACAACTTTAGATGTGTATATTAACGGCACAATTACCAAGAGTGAGGAATTACACGGAGTTCCTAAGCAGAACTATGGAAATGTGTATGTTGGAATGAATGGCGGGTTTTCGGGCTACATTTCTAACTTGTGGTATTATGATTACGCACTTGGTACAACAGAAATTCAAAAATTAGTGACAAACGGACCAAATACTTCAATGAGTGGTAATACATCAATGAGTATGAAGAACCCGAATTATTTGTCCTTGAGATGGTTCTTTTTTGGTGCCAATGATGGATACAATCCCTAAATCCACCTTTGAAAAGGTGGAGCCAAACCTTAAGTGTGTAATTTATCTTTTTCAATTTGTTTATGAAAAAGATAGAATAAGGATTTTAATTTTGTATTAATGTTAGCATGTTTGTAAAAACAACAGTTGGTTTGGCTCCACCTTTTCAAAGGTGGAAAAAGGTGGAATGTAAATACTATAATATATATTTATAGTAAATATGTATTGTTTTAATGGGAATTGCTATTTACCACAGCCTCCAAGAGATTGGTCAAGAGTTCAAAACAGTTGTTCTCTTATAACGGCTTCAACTGTGAATCAATTTGTACAAGTACCATATACAGGAGAAATTATACCTAGTGCCTCACTTGGCTACAAGTTAGCAATGATCAACAAAGGTAATGTATTACAATACAAGAAAAATAGCAGCAATCTAACAAAGTTACAAAAATATTCGCAAATTGCCAAAGGACAGTGGGTCAATCGCACAAAAACGTGGGCTACACAGTCAACCCGTGGTTATACAAATCCAAATAATATGAGTTTGATCCGGTCAGGCGGTGAAAATGTAACATTAGCTGGTGTTCCAACTACTTTACCAGTTACGTGTCCTTTTCCGCCAATTAATAATAATAATGTACTGCCTCCAACTGGTGGAGGAGGGACTTCAACGCCGCCATTACCACCTCCTCCACCGCCTCCTTCTAATAGTGGCGGTACTGTTATTCCGATTATTCCTGTTCCAATTATAGAACCAATTGTTATTCAGGATTTTGGCAATCTTGTTTGCGGTACTTTTGAGAATTTATGTACGGGTGAAATTATTCAGCCAATTAAATTAGATAATTGTCATCCTACCACGGATTCGGATGTTCCTGGAAAAATTGAGTCGCTATGTTGGAATGATGGTAATCCTACTTTTTATCCTAGGCAGCGTTATATAATGACAAACAGCACAAATAAATGGCCTGTAAATGCTGTTCTAGGAAGCGCTGTAAAGCCATCTACGCCCATTTTATCTATAATTGTTGTTAATAATATAGTAACGTTATCTTGGACTTTTGACTTTAATTGTCTGCCAATATCTAGGTATAATATTTATCAAGATGGTCAATTAATTGATAATATAGATGGAACATTAAGAAGTTATACTATAATTATTAATACTATTGGCACATATAGTTTTTTTATTACAGCTGAAAACAATGGAATAATTTCTGATATGTCAAATGTTGTAGAAGCAAGTATTACTCAACCATTAACCCAATTAGAACCATTAACCCAAACAGATCTATTAACCCAAACAGTGTCATTAACCCAATTAGAACCAATTTCACAGTCCTCAATTTTAGGGACATCTATAACAGCTACAAACCAATTAGAAGCTACAAACCAACAAAAACCAATAAAAAAAATTGCTCCTATTTCTAAACCAAAACCTAGAATTACAACAACTAATATAAGTAGCCAAGTTAATACAATATTAAATAATACACCTACCTTTAAGATAATCAACACTATCCCAGAAGTTGGTTACTTTGAAATGCCCCCATTTTCAAATAATTTTGACAAATTGGTTATTTTTAACAAAACAACAGATATGTTGCCAATTAAATCCGAATACAAAATATTCAATTTATTGTATTATCGTGATGGAGAATATAACATATTACTACCACCAAATTCTCATACAAATTTTATCTATGTTAAACAAAACAACAATATAGTAATTAACGCATCTATTATTTAAACTGCTACAATTATGATACATTTTACCTTTATTAAGTGTATTTTTTTAAGTTAATAACTCACTTTTTTGGCGATTTTATTAATTTAAGTTATTTTTTTTGGATATTTTATTATATTAGCTAATATTATAAAATGGCCCCTACTCCTTTGCCTAATACTGCTCCCGTTGCTGCTATAACGACTGGCATTGCGGTTGATTTAGATATGAGATTATCAGAAAACGTTAATATAAAGAATAATCATTCTAGTGGTTTTGATATTAAAAGTTTACCCTTAAGCACAAAGTCCATTATTAATGCCGGTGCTTTAAATATTTCTACAAACGCTGGTGTAGCTAAGTTAACGGTTGATTATAATGGTAATATGAATTCTGCTGGATATTTGACAACCCAAGGTGCTATTACAACTGAGTCTGCGTTAAATTCTACATCTTTGTTTGTCTATCAAAATGACTCTACTGATGCTACTAGCACATTTTCAGTCTCTTCTGCTGGAGAAGTAAAAGCCAGCAGTGATTTGTCAGTTGGTTCTAAATTTAGCGTTACTGCTCTCACTGGTAAAATAGCTTCTGGTGATATTGCTTCTGGTGATATTGCTTCTGGTAAAATTGATGTTACCGGAGGAATAACAACGACTACTGATATTAATATTAATAGTAGTAAGATTATTTTAGGAAATACCGGAGCAATTAGTGCTGCTGGTGACTTGAAAATTAACACTAATAAGTTTCAGGTTACTGCTTCAAGTGGTGATGTTAGTACACAGGGTTCTATTACTGCCGCTGGCAATTTTACAATTGCTAATGGCACAACTGACTGGTTTAAGATTGACTCTACTAACGGTAATACGCAATTTGCCGGTGACTTAAAGATTAACACTGATAAGTTTCAGATTACTGCTTCAACCGGTGATGTTAAACTTAAGGGTGAATTAAATGTTAATGATAAATTTACTGTTAGTACAGCGGGAGTTGTTGCTGCTGCTGGTAATTTTGCTGTTGCTACCGATAAATTTAAGGTTGACTCTACTAACGGTAATACCACCATTGCTGGTACTACTTCGGGTACAGGTGATCTAACTATTAATGTTGACAAGTTTAAAGTTACTGCTTTAACTGGTGATGTTAAACTTAAGGGTGAATTAAATGTTAATGATAAATTTAAGGTTGAATCTAGTAATGGTGCTGCTACTTCAGAGTTTCTGTATACGAATTATACACTCAATGCCAGTTCTTCAAATACAAGTGCGACTTTAATAAATGGTGAAGTAGTAAATTTTACTTCTGCTACTAACAAACATTTAACTACTCAGGAATATGTTGATAGGGAATTGTTTAAGCAAACAAAGAGAATCAATACAATGTTGGGTTCTGATGAGACAGTTCAATCTTTTGAGAATGTGTTAAAAGTTGTTACTGCTATTGCTGGTAACGGTGAGGCTGTTGAGACACTTACTGGATTAAATTCTAAATATGATACATTGGTTGATAAGCAAGTTGAGGTTAAAACATCTCTTAGTAAGGCTCTTGAGCAGGCTTATAATACTGAGTTGGTTGCGTGTTTGCCAACTGTTTGGGCTGACGAGTCTGTTCCGTTGCCTATTCCAAATGCTACCATTTCTTTAATGAATGAAAAAGTTGACGGATGGTTTTTTGAGAATTTAGTGGAAAATACCGCTACCAATAAAACAAACAAAGCTAATTGGTATCTTCCTGTGAATAATGATATGACTGTTGGTGATATTAAAAATATGTATTTAAATGCGTTCATTGGCAGTAATCAATCATTGCCTATTATTACTATATACACAGTCCCTAAAGCAAGTAATAATTATGCTAGCTGGGCAGGATCAAGAATAAACTACCTTTTTTCCAATGCCAACCCATCTGCTATTTATAATAAGACTTGCTGCTTATACACTGGGTCTAGTCCGATGAATGTATATGATGCTGTTCCTACACCAGTATGGAAAATTACAACTGATGATGGTCCCAGTAATAAGAGTGCCCCTGCTGAGGATAGTATTAATTTTGATCGTGTTTCTCTTACAGACAAAATATTATATATTGTTATTCAAACTGCGAGTACTGCGACTAAAAGTCAAGTTAAATTCATTGCTAACTCGTTCAATATTACACTTAAGACTGGAACGGTTCAATTTACCTTTTCCAACGCAGGCCCTGCTACAAACTTCTTATATATGAGATCAGTTGGTATGCACAGTGATATGAGTATAGTCGCACAGAAAAATGCGGATTATTATAAATATTATGTTAGTAAATATTTGACACCCAATATTACTCCTATAAATAAATTTAATGATACCAATTGGGCACCTCTATAATTAACCATAATTAAATAATACTAATTTTATAAATTTTTAGTATTATTACTTCTCTAAAGTCGCACCTTAAAGGAACTAAAATTGCTTTAAACAGTCGCACATAAGTGCTTTAAACAGTCACTACGTTTAAACACGCAAATTTGGGTTCATACAAACGTCTTGTGTCGGAAAAATGTCACCACTCATACACGTATCATTGACACCAACTTGCGAGCATGAACGGGTGCCACGGTCTTCACCAATAAAGCACCAACCTGCCTTTCCTGTTGTGTAATTAGTTGATTCACTTGGCATCGGTTCGGGTTGTTTGGACGCATCATTTAACGCGCTATCTAGCGATCCCTGGTTCCATTCGTAAACGCTACCTGCTTCTTGTATCTGCTGCTGGACTGGCATTGAGTTCTTTTGACTGCTAGTTGCTTTCTGAGCATTTGGATTAGAATTTGTATTTGTATTAGATGTATTAGATGTAGTAGTAGTAGTTGTACTATTTGAATTTTTATTTGCGGCATTTTCTACCGTATCAATTGCTCCAGTAGCAGTATCCGCAACAAAATCAACACCTGCTTTGGTACCAGTTGCGCTTGTATTAATAGTCTGCTTAGTTGTTTCTAAAAGACTAAATCCAAATAATTTTAAAATGGGTCCAAAATATGTATTGATAAATTCAGCAAATCCAGTAGTTGTTTTTGCTAAATAAGAAAAAATGTTAATTCCTAAAAGTGCTAAAATTAATATTACAATTAGCCAAGTCTGCCAAGTAATATTTGCGAAAAAATTAGTTATAGATGAACCACTAGTAGACATTGATGTATCAAGGGTTTGACTTGGCGCATTAGAATTAACAGGTTCCGGCATCATCTTAGAAAGAGAGCTAGACAAACTATTATTCTTTGTACTATCAACAAATGAAGTCATTATAATAAAAAAATATAATAAAATTTTGTTATAATTACGGTTATTTTTTGTTTTGATTTGTTTTGATTTGATTATTTAAATGTTAGCAAATAGGTGAATTGATTCAAATGTCCTAAAATCTCGTCACGTGTATTCATTAAATCACTATTTGTACTAATATTAAGAGCAGCATCATTGCTCATACCACTTAAGAAGACCTTGTATTTTTCAACCTCTCTTTTGAAATCAGAAATATCAGTGTAATCCATTAGTGGAAGACTCTTTGTGCCAGTTAGGTCAACACGACTGCCACCATTTTTACCCAGCATTATCTCTACAAAGGTATCAATAGAATCATTTAGGTCTGAATAAAGGCCATCTGTTGCTTTGTGTTGCGCGTAACTGCTTGTTTTCCAGTGATATAGCTTGACTGTATTGAGCATTTGTAAAAACATTGTGACAATACTCTGAGGTGAATATTTCATTCTGGAAATAGTACTGCCACTTGTTCGTCTTGATTTGGTACCATTCTTTCTTGTTTTTGTATGTCTTGAAGATCTCATAATATATTTCAATATAATAATTATAATATTATAACAATTTTATTACTGATATTTCTTTTTTAGGTTCATATTTATATAATATTGTCAGACTGTATTTCTTTAATGGGTAAAAATTTGCCGATAACTCTCTAAATTGCCCATCGTTAATATTCGTATTATCTTGTGTTTGAAGGCAATCGTTAATAATTAAAATATATTTAAACTTTTTAATTTCAATCATATAATCCAAAAAAATATATATTTTGTCTAATGACCAATGCATCAAGACATCTTTAATAATACATAAATCTCCGCCAACTATACTCTCTTTTTCTTTATAAAAATCTAAATGTGTAAATGTATATTTATCTTCTTCTTTATTATTTTTATTATGATAATTTATAACCTTTTCATATGCGTCATATCCATAATATTTTACGTCCAAGTCATTATATATCATTTTTCCTACTACAAAATCACCACATCCTAGATCAATTACGCTATTAATATTATTTTCTTTTATGAATGATTTTAAAAAAGGAACATATGTATTTTTTTGTTGCTCTAAACTTGATCCTGACCCAGATGATCCTTTATAATAATTATTATTATTGCTACCCCAATGGTTTGTTTCGTAAATTTTTGTAAATACATCAATATGTTCGTTATTTGTTTTATTTAAATAAAATTGTCTATCATTCCAATATTCACTCCAATGTTTTTGGTATTTTCTTTGTTCTTTTCTATAATTATTATTAAAAAATAATATGGGTAAATTATCAAACGTAATATATATATTTTTTTCATTTTCAAATTTCAATGTTAAATTTAAATTTTTTATTTCTTCATTTGTAAAAAAATTTTTTATCATTAAAGGACCTGTAGGTTCTAATGAAAATTTACCGTAAAATTTATTTTTAACATTTTCTACTACCTTATTAATACTTTTTAACATAATCTCATTTTTTGGTTTACATATAATTAAAGCATTATAAATACCATTTCCTGACATTTCAATATCTTTACAAAAATATTCTTTGTCTGTTAAGTATTTAAACTTAAAATTATTAATACAGTAATATTTAACATCTAAATATATGCCTCCGTTTAAATATAACATACAATACCTCCATAAATCTATTTTGATAGCATTTGGAATGATTGAATCGTAAGCGTCTAATGTTTCAATTGAAAAATTATCTTTAATAAAGTCACGACATTTATTATTATTGAATAGGAAATGTTCAAATTCCGGATTATTTTTTTTAATATTGTCAACACAAAACAATACTGATTCTGGGATATCATCAGAATGCCAAGCTTGGTATATTTTGAATGGAATTATTGGTGTTATTGGTCTGTTATAAAATATTTGTAGCTTTGGAATCATTTGTTGTATTGACTGTTGTTTAAACCTTGCTCGTTCTTGTTGCCTTGCGAATTCTTGTTTCTTTATATTAATTTGTGCTACTACTTGGTTTAACATTTCTTGTTTTTGTTTATTTATTTGTTTTTGTCCTATATTTAACATTATTATATAATATTAAAATATAATAATTATTTGAAGGTAATATTGCTATATTCACTTTATCTTTGTTATACTCGCGGTATATATTCCTCACCCAAACTATTCATCTTTTCCAATTTTTCAATAGTCTTTTCTAAATTAGACGCCTTGGAGTTCTGAAATAAATAATCGGTTCCCGGTGAATATTCATTATTCTTAATCTGCTTATAAATCTTGTTTATATTTTGTGTGATTACTGCTATTTTGGCCTTGTCTTTTACAATCTCTTCTTCTATTGAAAATGGCTCAGTCAAAACTCCAATAATAAAATACATTATCAAACGACGCTTCTTATGACACCCCGTCCTGTAACGCAAGCAGAAAATATTTAGCGCACTGTTAACAATACGCTGGACTAAAGTACCACGCTTTGCAGATTGTTCCAAGAAAATCTCCCAGACAATCCATATAATATCCATCTGGCATTTGGACTCCACATTCGCAAATGCTCTGCGCTCACATTTGAATTTCTCCTTCTTTTGTTTACATATATTTTCAAATTCCATTATCCACTCCATCCAATAACACGCACTAACACAATTCTTTCCCTCATCCGAAAGATTATAAGCAAACTCATTAGCCGCAATAAACAGCTCTTTGGGATCATCTTTCAAAAAAATGGGCTCGGCATATTTTACATTTGGCGCCTTAAAACGCTCAGTCATCTGCGTCAAATCAAAGTCATCCTTCTTGACCTTAACCTCGGCATAACAGTGGCGTCTTTTGGCCTCACATAGAACACACATCACTTCGCAAAACAGCTTGCGCATCTTCTCACTATTCCTTAATCTTAGTTCCTGATCTCTGTAACCATTATTCACCAGCTCCTTAAAATTGGAAATACGTAGATCTAAATATGTAACCAATTTAGGATTGCCAATGTGGATATGCTTTGTATAGAAGCCAATAATTGTCTCCCATAGGTCGGCGTAATGGCCAGCACAAATTAGTTCCGCACTCCAGTAACAAGCAGGCTCTATTTTGGATTTAAATAAACTATTTACTAGTTCCTTTTTAGCATCCGTTTTTTTGAATTCTGAGAACGTGTAACCCTTGAATGCGTTTTGTTCTCTGACATCATTAATTTCATATTCACTCATAATTTGTTAGTTGGTTAGAAAAAAATAAACAATAAATAACTAACACAAACTAATAAAGTAAATAAGACAATGTATATAAAAAGGTCTTGTTTATATATATAATCAGATTCATATATGAATTACCATTACACAAAAATAGACGAGCTGGTATTCAATGATAAATCAATGTATTTCAGAACACCACTAACTACAGTATTTACACGCGCGACAACATTTTCAGACAAATATTTATATTACCATTGTCCGTCGTCTATAGTAAATTATGACCCAGATGTTAAATCACTTGGTAAGTTTGTTAAGATTAGTCGGCATAGCAGTAATGACTACGATTACAGCGTATATGAGTTTGAATTAGGTACAGTCAAATGTAAACAAGATGGACGAACTGATGGTAATATTTACTTAGTTGGTATTCCGGATTCGGATGAAGGGATGGCATCAATTGATAATATGTTGTATCACGGTTGGCCTGTATTTTATAAAAAAGAATAAATAATTAGTTTATACTAATAAATTAATGTTCATTATTATACTATAATGATGAACGAATCGCATAATACGTTTGTTAGTAGCCGTGGCATTCTTAAATCTTGCGACTGGTTTTCTACTAATCCACAGTCTAGTGTAGACCGTCTACTAAATTATCCGCCATTACATCCTGCTGCTCCAGGTAAAATAAGAACATTTTATATTTGTAGCAGTGCAATCCCATCTTTTATTAAACATATTGTTCCAAATCTTAAGAAGCCATTTATTTTGGTTGGCGGTGACTGTGATGAAGCAATCCCTAATGATATTTTTCCGTCTTTTAAAGAATTCAATGACTTTATTAATAATCCCAATTTAGTCCATTGGTTTAGTCAAAATCTAGTGGTATCACATCCAAAAATGTCGGCAATTCCGATTGGACTTGATTATCACACAGTTTCACGACAAGGTGCCTGGGGAGAACCTGCTACTTTACCAGCAGTTCAAGAAGAACAATTGATAAATACAAAGAAAAAATCTCTTCCTTTTTGGGAACGAACTAACAAATGTTATGCTAATTTTCATTTTTCAATGAATGCCAAATATGGTTTTGATAGAAGAGACGCAATACAACAAATTAGTAAAGAATTGGTGTTTTATGAGCCAAAACACGTAAGACGTTCTTTATCCTGGGAGAAGCAAACCTATTTCGCATTTGTATTAAGTCCACACGGTAATGGATATGATTGTCACCGCTTATGGGAAGCACTTGTTCTAGGTTGTATTCCAATTGTGAAGACATCAGCACTTGATGGTTTGTACAAAGACTTGCCAGTACTTATTTTGAAACAATGGTCGGATATTACCAAGAAACTATTAAAAGATACAATTGAAACATTTAAGGAAAAACACGAAGCAAATGAATTTAACTATGATAAACTAACACTGAAATACTGGGTTGATATGATTTCCACCTTTTCAACCTTTAATAAAGGTTGAACCAAACAATCCAAAATAGATGTTTTGGCTGTTAGTATGCGCTAAACCTTTTTTTAAACGTGGAATATATATATAAAATGTTCCAACAGAAAATTGAGACAATTTACAACAAAATAAAGAATAAACCTTGTTCAGGTAAAAACGCCGATTATATTCCAGAACTAGCAAAAGTTGACAGTAATTTGTATGCTGTATCTATTTATACAATTGACGGACAAACAATTAATTTAGGGGATTTTACTCACGAGTTTGCGATTGAGTCGTGTTCTAAAGTTTTCACATTGGCTTTAGTATTAGAAAAATACGGTATTCCTCACTTGAAAAAGAAAATTGGTGAAAAGAAATCACAAGAACAGTTTGATTCAGTTTGCTCTGTAGATCGTGTTCAAAATCATACAATCAATTCATTTGATAATGGTGGCGCAATGGCAACCACAAGTTTGCTTTATAAACCCAGTTCTAGTCAATCAAAATTTACCAAAGAGATTGTTGATAATATGAGCGATTTTGCCGGAAGGGCGCTCCACGTAAATAACAAAATATACAAATCCGAAATATTACATTCGGAGCATAATTTAGCTATTGCTTATTTATTAAAATCATATGACAAATTTTATGGTGATGTAGAAATGTGTGTAGATGTTTATACGAGGCAGTGTTCAGTAATGGTTACAAGCAAAGACGTGGCGCAAATGGCAGCTACTTTAGCAAATGGCGGTGTTAATCCAAAGACAAAATTAAGAATTGTTAAAGAAAAAAATGTGGATTACATATTGGATCATATGGAACTAAATGGATTATATAATCAAACAGAGGAATTAATGAAGACGGATGGTGTATACGCAAAAAGTGGTGTTAATGGCATACTTATGTTAGTTATACCAGGTATAATGGGTGTAGGAATTGTGTCACCACCCTTGAATAAATATGGGAACAGTGTTAAAGGCATATTAACAATGAAGATGCTTATGAAATATATATCTTAAAAATTAAGACAGAAATAATCTATTAAGTTTTGTCTCCATCTTTTTTAAAAAGATGGATATAATTAATTAATTTGGCTTTTAGCTGGCGCAAAACCTTTTTTTTAAAAGGTGGATATATATTATATGACAAATATAAACAAAATAATTGGAAGACAGCTTGGACTTTTAACAAGAACATATGACAGATTTAGCATTTGGGGGAAGGTCCTCTTCTTTGCTTCTCTTATTATTATTAGTATGATTTTATTAAAAAGTTTTGATAAAAAGCGGGTTGAAGGTTTTGAGCAATCGGACAAGTTTTTATTCAAAACGGGTCCAGATATTTATGACGATTTCTATGCGGATATTTACGATTATTTAGTATTCAACAATCAGAAAGATGTCTACGAAGTTGGCGAGATTGTGAACAAGACAACACCAAGCAGTGAAAGTGTTATATTAGACGTTGGTTGTGGCACTGGACACCACGTAGCCGAATTAAATGCCCAAGGATTAAATACTTTAGGAATGGATGTTTCGCCTTCAATGATTAAAGAAGCACAAAAAAACTTTCCTAATTATAAATTTGAAGTAGGTGATGCTTTGAATACATCCGAATTTGCTCCTAAGACATTTACACACATTACTTGTATGTATTTTACTATTTATTACTTGAAGGACAAAGAGCTGTTTTTTGAAAATTGTATGAAATGGTTGATGCCGGGTGGCTATTTAATAGTACATTTAGTAGATCGCGACAATTTTGACCCAATTTTACCCCCTGGAAACCCACTTCTCTATGTATCACCTCAAAAATACGCAAAGAAGCGCATTACGACGACTAAGGTGAAGTTTGATAAATTCTCATATAGCGCAGATTTCAATTTAGATAGTAAAAATGATAAAGCAATATTTACTGAGAAATTCAAGGACGACAAAGATGGTAAAGTGCGTAAAAATGAGCATATTATGTATATGCCCACCATAGACGAGATTGTTGGCCAAGCGCAGAAAGTTGGCTTTATGTTAGACTCGCAAGTGGATCTCTTGAATTGCCAATATGAGTATCAGTACTTATATATATTCATTAAACCTACTTAAATAAGTTAATTTTATTTTTATTTTAGAAAATTATATAATAAATATATATTATATAATGAATAATACAAATGCGCTTTATGATGCTTCAAGAAGGAACAATATTGAAGAGGTTAAACGTCTTATTGCTGACGGTGATACTAATGTGAATCCAGAAAAATCACCTATTGGTGTTGCTGCAGCTGATGGTAATACTGACATAGTTGAAATACTTATTGATGCCGGTATTGATCTAAACCAAGGGGATAAAAGTAGCTTCACACCCCTTTCTTTGGCAATATTGAATAGAAGAACTGAGATTGCTAAAATGCTTATTGACGCAGGTGCTGATGTAAATAAGGCTAACAGTGAGGGACGAACACCTTTGTTTTGGGCAAGAAAGGAGGGCAACACTGAGATAATTGATTTATTATTAGAAAATGGAGCAATAGCTAGCGGTATTCGCAAGAAAACCAAGGCAAGAAAATCTAAAAGAAAAACAAGAAAATCCAATAAAAAATCAAGAAAATCTTACAGAAGACGATAAAGTTTCTTTAAGTTGGTTTACAATATATTATTTCCGACCAAAAAAATTGATTTATAAAAAACTTATAAACCAATCAATTATAATTTAAACCTAAAACTCGTATTTTATACATAAGTTAGAACTATGACAACTTTTACTACCAGATCTGCTTTGAATCAGGAGCTTAGCGAGGGGCAACATTTTCGCCCTATTTCGGCTCGCTTCAAGAAAGTTTTTACGACCAATGTCAAGTATTATATGATCAACCCCGACTGGACTACGCAGCAATTCTATGAGTTTATCAAGCCATATGTATTGATTGACTTTGAATTGGGGCATTTTGACATTGTGGAAGCTGGGCTTCCGATGTCGGAACGTGAGAATCCTATCCGTATTAGCAATAATATTAAAGTTAGAGAAATGTTTAATAATTTGGACAGTTTGACCTTCTACATCCGTGAAAGGGTGATAGATTAAAAAATTGATTTATTTAAATTAGTAAAACTTTAAAGTATAAATATAAATATAAATATGATGGCTAACCACAATTGTAATGAAATGAATAACTCCTCTACTAATACACGGGTAGAGGAAGAACTAGAGGACACGTCTCTAGACCACTTACCAATCGATGAGTCTTTCGCAATAATGGCAACAAGACCTCAAGAGGAAATAGACAAGTTTGTTAAAAGGATGAATAGATTACTAGAAGAATATGAAGAAAAAAAAAGAAAAGCGGAGAAGGAAAATGTGGAAGAAGAAATGAAACTGGATATATGGAATGCTCACGTGCGAGACGAAATTATTGGGATTAAAATGAAGGACGGAGACGTCTTCGTTGGCAAATCTAGATTCTCAATGAATACAAATTATACAAGCACAGAGCAGTTAAAGGAATTATTCCATTTTGATTTCAAGTTAGCCAACGGCGTGCCAATTGGGTCTCATATTGGTGGTGATTATGTTGATATGTTTACATCCAATATCAAGCATATATTTATAATGACTCCGATAGAAGTTGCTGACGCTAACCAGTACCCAAATATGGCGCCGGAATTTATTAAGCGGTTACTACCTGGGTTTTAATAGACTTAATACGTTTATATCTAATATGTGAATATCAAAGCATAACGCTCATTGTTATTTAATTTTGTTCTATTGGTTAAAAACTCTAGATATTTCTTTGATAGATTATACTGTTCTGGTTTTTTATTTTTTAATACTTCTAACCGAACCTTCATAATCATACCTACCTGCCATATGCGTTTGTGTGTATATTTTTTAGCCTTATACAATTTTTCAAGTTTATTAATTGTATTTTTAACATCTTCTAATGTTGTATATTTAATATGAATTGTATCTTTTGGGTTTTTATCAATATACACATCAAATGATTTTTTTGGATTGTTAGGATTATATAAGAATCTTTTATTTTTTCTTGTTTGCCCTTTTGATCCTTTTATTGTTTTTCTTGTTTTCATAATATTATATTCATACAAATTAAATTATAAATATAATATTTGTCTAATTGTTATTGAAAAATGGCAATTTATTTTGTGAAATTATTTGTTACCAAATATGCTAACATATTTTATAGTGTAATTTACCTATATTTCTCAGTAACAAAAAAAATCCAAAAAGTAAAAAGGGAAATGAAATTTGGACATTTCAACTTTGTAAGAAATGTCCAAAATGGAAGTATTGGAAATCCCCAAAAATCCCCAGTTTTGTTGTGAAACTTGTAAGTACATAACAACTAACAAAAAGGATTAGACAAACTCCTCACCACATCAGAATATAAAAAAGGAAGTATTTTGGAAGTATTGGAAATCCCAAAAATCCCAAACTTTTGAATGTGAACGTGTAAATCACAATATATTATTAAATAAAATATGTTAGCATATATGGTAACATATTTTATAGTATATTTTACTTCTATTTCTCAGTAACAAAAAAAATCCAAAAAGTAAAAAGGGAAATGAAATTCGGACATTTATAAATGTCCAAAAACGAAAACCTGAAAAAAGTTTTGAAAATGACCTATTTTTTCACTTTTGTACCATAATGGTCTGAGTTTTATTTTGTAGGTTGAAAATTTTGTTACGATATTTTTTTAGTATTTTCTCAAAAATAAATAATATTTGGACATATTAAGCGAGAATGGAAAACGAGGAAATAACTTTTACACAAAAAAACGAGCAAATATTTGTATGCGAACATTGTGACTTTAAATGCTCTTTCAAGTCTGATTTTAACAGACATTTGTCTACCCGTAAACATTCAGACAGTCTCAATGGAAATTTGACGGAAATGAAAAAAACGAGTATAGTATGTAAATGTGGCAAAGAATACAAATCTATGAGCGGACTTTGGAAACATAAAAATAATTGTATTCAATACAAAAATGATATCAAAAATTTGGAAACTGAAAATGATCACTCAAACAAAGATAATTTGATTGAATATCTCATTAAAGAAAATGCTGAATTTAAAACATTAATTATGGAACTAATAAAGAAGGATAATATTTCAAATAACACGGTATCCAATAATACCATCAATTCACACAACAAGACATTCAACCTACAGTTCTTCTTGAATGAGCAATGTAAAGATGCTTTGAATATTGGCGAGTTTGTTGATTCCATCAAGTTACAACTAACAGATCTTGAAAATACTGGTAGATTAGGTTACGTTGAAGGTGTTTCCAAAATTCTCATTAAAAATCTCAATGAATTAGATGTTGTAAAACGTCCGATTCATTGTAGTGATTTAAAACGAGAAGTGCTATATATTAAAGATAATGATAAATGGTCCAAGGAAAATGATGATAAGCAAGTTATTAAAAAAGCGATCAAAGATGTCGCAAATAAGAATATTAGACAAATAACCGAGTGGGCCAATTTGAACCCTGATTGTAAACAGTCAGATTCCAAAAAGAATAACCAATATTTAAACATAGTGATGAACGCAATGTCTGGAGGATCCAATGAAGAACAAAACAGCAATATTGAAAAAATAATAAAGAATGTTACCAAAACGGTTATCATTGAAAAATAAATGTATTAAACATTGTGCCAATAATTCTATTAATAATATTATTTATACGAATAACATTATAAAAAAATAACATTATATTAATATAATGGATACAATTGCTTGGAATCTAATTGACAAATATTTTAAAGACAATCCTTACAATTTAGTTGCTCACCATTTAGACTCATATAACGACTTTTTTGGCAAAGGTATTTTCCAAATTTTCCGTGAAAATAATCCTATCCGATTCATTGAGCGTTATGAAAAGGAGTCTAGTAGCACTAGTGCTAATACTAATGCTAAAGGTAAAGATAGCGAATTCAGAAATGAATGTTTCGTATATCTCGGCGGCAAAAATGGTGACAAATTATACTTTGGAAAGCCTGTTATCTACGACAGTGAATCTGACGGTTATTCACAACCATATCCGCATTATATGTATCCAAATGATGCGCGATTAAGAAATATGACCTATGGCACAACGATTCATTATGACGTAGATGTAGACTTTGTTTTTTATAACGGTGACCAAAAAATAGAACAAACAATCACATTGGACAAAATATATCTAGGACGTTTTCCAATTATGGTCCAATCCAACTTGTGTATTTTGAAGGGTCTCACAACTGATGTCCGGTTCAATTTAGGTGAATGTCGTAATGATTACGGTGGTTATTTCATTATTGACGGTAAGGAGAAATGTATTGTTAGTCAAGAAAAATTCGCAGACAATATGCTTTATGTGCGAAAAAACAAGGAAGACAATGTGTATAGTTATTCTTGCGAAGTGCGTTCTGTTTCAGAAGACAGTTCAAAGCCCATTCGTTACACGTCGGTCAAGATGATCGCACCCGATGCGACCTATTCAAACAATCAACTAGTCGTTGATGTGCCGAATGTAAGAAAACCAGTACCATTATTCATTCTTATGAGGGCACTTGGTATCGTATCCGACAAAGCCATCATTGAATGTTGTCTTTTGGACTTGGATGCCAACTCAAACGCAGTTGATATTTTTATTCCATCAGTTCACGATGCTAACCGAATTTTTACCCAAAAAACCGCACTAGAATTCATTGCTACTTTTACTAAGCGACAGACTGTTTCGTCCGTTTTAGAGATTTTAATGAATTATTTTTTGCCGCACGTAGGCAATGATAATTTTTTAAATAAAGCATATTTTGTAGGCTTTATGGTGAACAGACTACTCCGCGTACAAATGGGACGTGAAAAAGCGACGGACCGTGACAATTTCAAATTCAAACGTGTTGAGACATCTGGTACACTTATATATGATCTGTTTCGTGAGTTTTTCTTGATTCAGAACCGCAATATATTTTTGAAAATGGACAAGGAATTCTATTATCACCCGGTGAAATATAGAACCAATTTTGTCTCATTATTACAAGACAATTACAAGGATTTTTTCAAGGAGCGTATCATTGAAGATGGTTTCAAGAAGGGCTTCAAGGGCAACTGGGGTGCCGACGCAAATACAAAACGTGTTGGTCTAGTTCAAGACTTAAATCGTCTGTCTTGGTTCACATTTATAAGTCATTTGCGAAAAATTAGTTTGCCAATTGATCCAACATCAAAGGTGGTTGGTCCACATTATTTACACGGTTCACAATGGGGTATAATTGATCCAGTTGACACACCAGATGGTGGAAATGTTGGTATTCATAAGCATATGGCAATTAGTACGGCAATTACAAACGTTTTTTCAGCGGCACCGTTAATTAAGTGGTTAAGAGCCAATACTCCGCTCAAATTGTTACAAGAATGTAGCAATTCAATGCTTGCTTCTTCAACCAAGTTGTTTGTCAATGGAAACTGGATTGGTGTGATAGAAAATCCGATTGAAAATGTAAATACATTGAAATTATTTCGTCGCAATGGTGTTATACCAATTTACACGAGTATTTCATTTAGTTATGAGTACAATATTGTTTATATTTACACGGATGGTGGTAGACTTACGAGACCCATTTATTACAGGGACGCAGATGGTAAAATTAGTTACGCGCACGGTAAAATCAAGGACATTATAGCGTCACAACAATACACTTGGCAGCAAGCAGTGGCTGGATTCCGTGACAAAAAAGTTGACAATTTTAGTTTGCGAAACAATATATTATATGATGCGATGGATTTGTATCCTGGGTATTCTAGTCTAGCAAGTTTGTTAGATATGTTTCAAGAGAACAAGGGAATTATTGATTATATTGACACATCGGAAGAAGAGAGTGCGCTAATTGCGACACGGCCGCCACAATTAAAAGACAGCAAGTATTTTACTCACGCTGAAATAGATCCATCACTTATATTGGGTGTAATGGGTAACTCTATTATTTACCCTGAGTACAATCAATTGCCTCGTGATGTGTTTTCTTGCGGTCAAAGCAAACAAGCTGTATCTGTTTATCACTCCAATTATCAGATGCGTCTTGATAAGATGGGTGTCATTTTGAATTACGGACAGACGCCATTAGTGAAGTCTAGATACCTAGAATATATCAATAATGAGGAGCAGCCTTATGGTGTGAATGCGATTGTAGCAATTATGAGTTATACTGGTTATAATGTGGAGGATGCTATTTTAATTAGTGAAGGAGCAATTAAGAGAGGTCTATTTAGAACCACTTATTACACGACATATGAGTCCAGAGAAGAGAGTGCTCGTGTTTCAGGTGGGTCTACGAATTCATCCTTTGCGAACATTGAATCCAAACAAAATGTTTCTAGGTTGAAGGAAGGTTTTGATTACAGTAAATTGGATGCCAATGGCCTAGTTAAAGAAAATACTCCAATTGATGATAGAGTTGTTGTTATAGGGCAAGTCACGACTACATCTGAGAATCGCGGTGATTACGCTGACAATTCTAAGACGACAAAGAAGGGACAAATGGGATTTGTTGATAAATCATTCATTTCGGAGGGTGAGGAAGGATTCAGAATCGCAAAAGTTCGTGTCCGTGAAGAACGTCTGCCCGCAATTGGTGACAAAATGGCGAGCCGCGCCGGGCAAAAAGGAACTTTAGGTCTCATTATTCCCGAAGAGGATATGCCATTTACGGCCGATGGTGTTAGACCGGATCTTATTATTAATCCGCACGCTATTCCATCGCGTATGACAATTGGTCAACTTATTGAATCTCTGTTAGGTAAGGCGTGTACAATGTATGGCGGTTATGGCGACTGTACCGCATATGCGACAAAAGGTGCCAATTACAACACATATGGGCCAATGTTGACACGAATGGGATACCATAATTCAGGCAATCAAATTTTATATAGTGGTTACACAGGGGAGCAAATTTTTTCAGAGATTTTTATTGGTCCTACATATTATATGCGTTTGAAGCATATGGTTAAAGACAAGATCAATTATCGTGCCACAGGTAAGCGTAGCGCTTTAACAAGACAGACAAATCAAGGTAGAGCAAATGATGGTGGTTTAAGATTGGGTGAGATGGAACGTGATGGTATTATGGCACACGGTATGTCTGGGTTCTTGAATGAGTCGTATATGGTTCGTGGTGATCAATATTATATGGCGGTTTGTAACAAAACGGGTGGTATTGCGGTTTATAATCCAGAGCGCAATTTGTTCTTGAGTCCATTCGCGGATGGTCCGCTTGTTTTCAGTACATCAAAGGATGGTGGTCAGGTTTTAGATGCGTTTAGTGTATATGGACGGTCATTTAGTTTGTTGCGAATTCCTTATGCTCTCAAATTGCTAATGCAAGAATTACAAGTAATGAATATACAAATGCGTATTATTACAGAAGACAATATAGACCAGCTTTTAAGTTTGTCATATCAGTCAAAGAATATTGACAAGTTACTGAATATTGATCACGGTGATGAAAATGGTGAAATGGTGCAACGTAATATTAAGGACATTATTGATAATTATAAAAAGAATATGTCAGTTAAAGCAAAGGTTGTTGTACCGGAAGCAAGAGTGGCGGCAATTGTAAATAAACAACAACAGCAACAAGAAGAACCACAGCGAGAATACGGAACTGAAGTATTACAACCAAGGTCACCAGTAGAAAGTACAACATATGAAATTAACGAAATAGTCGTTGTTAAAAACGAAGAAACAAGAGCAAAATTCCCCGCTACAGTTATTAACGTAAGTAAGAATGATCAAGGCGAAGAATTGTATGATGTTAAGTTTTTTGACGACGAAGAAGAACGCAATGTTACTCTTGATAGAATTACGCCATATGGAGAAACGAAGGTTATAGTAAGGTCACCAGATTATACGCCACCAGCGTCGCCTGATTATACACCACCAGCATCACCTGAAGAAGGTATTTTGGGTAAAGCCTCGTCTGCGTTAAATGTTGCTAATGATAAATTAGGTGAATTGGGTGAAAATATTTCGTCATCAGTATCTAACGCAGCATCTAGTGTTGGAGACACATTTCAATCAGGGTTGGATAGTTTAACCAATATGATACCAGGGTCTCCACAATCTCCACAATCAGGAGGAGGAGTTGGCCCATTTGCAAGCGGGTCAATGAACAATGCCTTTAATCAATTATCTCCTGAAAAAAGAGCAACAATTATGCAGCTAGGTGGTGGTCAAAGAGAAGCTGTTATGTCACAAATAATGTCACAGGCCTCTAGGCAAGGTGGTGGCGGGTTAACACAATATTTTGGTGGTTTACCTGTTAAAGACCAATTAAATACTTTACAAAGAACATATTCTCAAAAAGCAAATGAATTTAAACAGATGGCTGGTAAGGTAAATGCTCCAATAACAACAATAATTAGACCTCATTCAGCATCAGAAGAAATGTATGGTGGCAAATTAGAAATGTTTGCGCCAATAGAGGCTGATAAAAATAAAGTTGGTGGTTCAAATGATGACATTACTTCAAAATCTAATAACAACAGTAGTGATAGTAGTGATAGTAGTAGTGGTACAACTAGTAGTAGTGGAGTAAAGGTTGTTAAATTCCAATAAATAATAGATTGATAATTTATTAATTACAAAATAATTAATAAATATTAAATAATAAAATTGAAATAAAATTAAAGCAATAAGTTTATATTATAATATAATAGAAAATGGCCGCCACGCAGAATACTAGTAGTTTAATCTCATCCGTTTATAAATCTCGTTCCATTCTTTTGGACCTAATGAAAATGCAAGGATATAATGTTGACGAATATGAAGGCTTCAGTGTCAGTGAGGTCAATACAATGAAAACAAATAATCAATTGGATATGATTTTAGAAAAAAATAAAGTTAACGCAGAGGAAAAAAGACAATCAAAGATCTATATTCGTTACTATTTAGCAAAGTCATTAAGACCGCAAAACCTTCAAGAGATGATTGACGACCTTTTCAATATTGAAGAGGTTCTAACAAAGGATGATACGCTATTTATTGTTGTAAAGGACGAAGTAAATGAGACATTATCAAATGCTTTGAAGCATATTTGGGAGCAGGAAGGTATTTTCATAGTAATTTTAAATTTAAAGCGCCTTCAGTTTAATATTATGAAACATAAATTAGTCCCACCGCACAGGGTTTTATCGGAAGTTGAAAAGCTCCAAATCAAACAAAAATACAATGTAATGAACGACAACCAATTCCCTGACATATCAAGATTTGATCCCGTGGCGCAGGCGATTGGAATCAGACCAGGACAAGTATGCGAAATACTGAGACCGAGTAAGACGGCAATTACAGCGCCTTATTACCGTATTTGTAGTTAAAATTACAACTATAAACTTAATAATTTAAACTTAACAAAACAATAAAACCAATCTATAAAACGTAAAAAAATTTATATTTTATATACGAAATATATAATATGAATCCAGAAGCAAAAATATATCAAGAACAAATCAATAATAAAGCCAATAGTTTTTTATCTGCTTTAGATGATTTCAAAAAATATTATGTTTATTACAATAAGAACCCGGAGGTCCAGGAATATAATAAAAATTTTACAGATAGCAAGGAGCAATTGCAAACACTGAGTAGTGATGTTTTTGAGATTACAAACACAATTCAGCGTAAAATAGAAGAGAAAAACAGAGCAATGTCTGGTATTGAAATGAAATTAAAACGACAAAAGGTAATATCACAGGAACAAGAGAAAGCTGTTAATAATTTAAAAAGTGTTCAAGCGGGATCCAGTGTTATGATTGATGATAGCAAAACGGACTATATTTTCAATTATTATAAAAATATTGAAATATTTATTGGGATACTTATACTTTTAGGCTTGTTAGTATCTCCTAAGGCGTCTGTAGCAATTCTTGTTATATTTATTATATACAAACTGAATGTATTCCAGCAATTTATGAAAATATTGGCAAAAATATTTCAATAATTAATAAATAATAGATTTAAAATATGTTAAAATAATATAAATATATTATATTTATAATGATGTCATTTTTTGCCAGATATAAAAACCCAAATACATATTATAATACTAATTTATCAAAGTATGTAATTGATACAACTAACAAAATAAAGGAATCACAAACCAATACTAAAGCTATTACAAATGACATTATAATTCACGAACCTTATGAATACCACAATTGTGATTGTGATTATTCAATTATCCCCATTTTTAGTATGTTCTCTTTTTTAGCAGGATACTATTTGGCAAAGTATAATAATTAAATTTCCACCTTTGAAAAGGTTCACGAAGTAAGAGCCAAAGGCTTATAAATATGTTTTATCGCAAAATGTTTGGCTCCACCTTTTAAAAGGTGGAAGCGAAAATTAAATATTATTATAATATAATATGACTAATAATACTTCTGATTTAATGAATATAAAGACACTTGAGAAGGAATACAATTCTGTTTTAAAACAATACGAAGAAGCCTATAAAAATTGTAATGCTAAATTAACCGCAATGGCTTCAAGTACAAATAGTTCTCAAAGTTTTACTAGCTTTCCTAATAATAGTTTTTGGGGGACTGGCGGCTTAAAGGAAGGCTCAGTTACTTCTCAATATGATTGTGAATCAATGTGTGCTTCTGATCAAAACTGCTCGGGTGCTACATATAATCCTAATAAACAATATTGTTGGACCCGAAAAGGTTATGGAACATTGGCTGTTAGCGTAAATGGATCTACTGATATTGCGCTATTACCTGATGTCAAAGCTTGTATGATAACATTAAAATCGTTGAATAAACGTTTACTTGATATTAATCAGCAACTAACAACCGCAATTAGCAGCTCAGCTCCTCAAGTAGAATCACAACAAACGGAAAATCAAGCAAAAAGTGACGAATTACATACATATTATGCGCAACTTTTAGCAGAACGGCTCCAAATGGACAACTTGGTAAAGGATAATGAAACAATTAATTCGGAATATGAAAACCAAACATTGATGGTAAACCAAGCAAATGGATCTTTGCGATTTTGGACGGTAATTGCTTGTATCTTTTTTATCATTGTTTTAAATCAGTTGAGAGGCCAAAAAGCAACTGTTGCTTCTATTTTTTGGCTACTAATAATGATTTCTCTTATTGTATTATCATTTAGCATTAGCGATATTTCTGGTTTTACAGTATGGACTATTCTAATTTTAATCATTATTCTTATGAAAATGGATATTATACCGAGTCCTAAAAACGAAGTTGCTGGTTAAAAACCAAAAAAGTTTAATAAATACAAATCTATATTATATTTTTGTATTTATGTATATTAGAACTAACAATAATGGATAATAATGTTTTTTTATCATTAAATCAAGGAAAAGAATTTCAACAAAAACGGAACAAGGATACCAAAAACAAGGATAAAAATAAAAGTAATAAAAGTAACAATAAATCAAAAGGAAAAGAAGGCTTCACAAATAGTTCTGATTTTATTCCCGAAAGTGGGGACAGCCATCGCATTCCTGTCTTTATAAATGAATACAACCGAAAAAAAGATAACATTGGCAATTCTACCACTGATATTCAACAATTAAATCGGTTACAAACTGAATATGACAATATAGTTCAGCAACTTGATACTGAAACAAATAAGGCCGAAGAACAAGGTGACGCTTATTTAAATCTAACAAGTCCTAACAATCCATTGTTATCCAAAAATATTACTGTACAAGGAGATTTACCATTTGTTAGTTCAGGTATAGGAGGATATGTAACAGCAAAGGGTATGTTTAAGAATTATCCAGACCAAGCCACATTTGACGCAACTGCTGGTAAAAACGGATGTCCTGCTGACATTATAAAAGGTGTTAAAAAAGATAACTATTCGTCACTATTGAAAAATGGAACAGATATGAAAAGTGGTCAATCCTGTGGCAATGAAGGCAAAAATGTCTATGTGTCTCGTGTTCTAACTGATCCAACTGTAACATATCAAAAATGTTATTATAATACAAATCCAAATGATAGTACAACTACGTCAAATCCCGCACTAACATTATTAACCGACCAACTATATACTTTTGACGAATGTAAACAAAAAGCAGTTGATAGTGGTCAATCTTATTTTTCTTTGCGAGGGAAACCAGACGCAAACTATAAATCCAATTGTTTAATTGGAAATACAAATGACCCAACGATATATGGTAGCGCATCAACAATAATTACACCTGTCAAATTATGGTCAACAGAAGGAATGTTAGATGATGAAGGATGGGGAAACGCATTATGGAACGGTAAGGTAGTGTTAAATAAATTTGGTCAACTTATATTTTCAGACACTAATACCAATAATCCTCAGACCTTTTCAATAGGTAATAATAAATCTACTTGTACAGATGCTGATAATTGTAGTTATTATATAGTTTTACAAAATGATGGAAATATGTGTTGTTATAAGGGGACTGACCCTTCAAATAATGAAAGCGCAGCATTATGGTGTTCCGATACAAACGGGAAACAACAAGCAGCGAATCCTGACTGGGTTTCCAGCTATGCCAAACCATACGGTAAATCTTATTTATCAACAGGACAGTATTTAACTAGAGGTCAATGGATTGGTTCAGAAGATGGTAAATTAAAGTTAATTTACGAAGACGGGACTGGTAATCTTGTTTTATATACATCGTCTACAACAAATGGTTGTTCAATGAACCGGGGGGCAACAGGAATTACTTTTTACGGAAATACAGACAATACAAATGCGGTATATAAAATTAACGAACAAGGTGTTCCTGAAAATTTAGGAGACGTAGCATATATTGACAACAATTCAAGTGCTCATTTGTACCCAAATGATATGTTAGGTTATTCAAACAACTACACCATTTATCCGAATTTTGATACTGTTGGGAATGATATTGCGATAACCAACTCAGGTGAAATTGGTGGTATAGAACAGTGTAAGGTTGCTTGTAATTCTAATTCCGAATGCGCTGGATTTGTCTGGGCACCCGATGATGCTGCGAATCCTTGCCAATTAAAGAATTCCAATATGTTTCCAAAGTCGCCAAGAGTTACAAATAATAGTCGTTCTATCTATGTTCGTCGGCCCAAAATTCTTGATAATGGACTAATGTGTAATAAGGAAATTGTAGATATAGACACATTACGATATGCGCGTTATGATCAGGGTTCAGCAATGACAGAAAATGCGATTTGGTGTCGTGATACTGTCATTTCGGATTCAGTCAAAGCAAGAATAAAGGATTTGGAGAGCCGTTTGGTTGTAAAAGGTCAAGAAATTGCCGCAAAAATACAGGAACTATTTGAGAAGGATAAAACAATATTTGATAATATGGATATTAATAATGACGAACTAAAAAAGAAAATATTATTGTATAAGAGAATAACGATGGATAAAAACAATAACAATTTAAATCCGATGCCTTTAAATAGCAATAACAATAAAAAAAATATGAAGGAAGGAATGCAAAATTTAAATATGAGTGACGTCAATGGTATGTTAGCTGACACTGATATTATTATTTTACAGGAAAATTACAGTTATGTTCTATGGAGTGTTTTAGCAGTGGGACTGTTAACAGTAACTATTAATATGATGAGTGCAAGGAGTAAATAAAAAAGTAAATTAAAAAGCAAATAATAAAATTATATAATATTTAATATTATTTAATTATATAAAATGAGTGAACAAGTTAATACAGATATTGATGATACATATACAGATCCTGAAAGTAGTATAAATTCAATAATGAGTGCTCAGACAAAAATTAGCAGCCAGACGTTATCTAGTCAAGGTATGGGTGTAAATCAAATTATTTCAAATATAAAACAACTTCAAACAACTGAAATGCAGCTATATACTAGTTTAGATGATCAAAATTTGACGACAGAGCAGCGAACTAACATAATCAATCAAATTAATGAAATTGGGCAAACGAGATCAACGCTTTACAATAGTTTGAAAAATATGGCGTCATCTTATCAACAAAATGTTTCCACGTCTCAGAATACGGTTCAACAACAAATGTTTGCCTTAGACATTGTTGAAAATGAACTAAATGAAGCCAAGGTAAGGACACAGGCGCTTCAAAATGATAAATACAATAAATTAAGACTTGTAGAAATAAATACATATTATAGTAAACGTTTTGGCGCCCATAAAGAAATAGTAAAGGTAGTTGTTTATGTATGTATATTAATGTTAATAGTAATCATTTTAGGAAAAAAGGAAATATTACCAAGAAATATATACATTGTTTTGAATGGAATGATTCTTGTAGTTGGTATAATTATAATTGGAAAAAAGATAATAGATTTGTCTAATCGCGACAATATGAACTTTGATGAATATAATTGGTATTTTGACAAATCCAAGGCGCCTTCAGATACTGGTGGTTCAGGATCCGCAACAAGTCAACCAACCGATCCTTGGGCGACAACTACGAGTGAATGTGTTGGTGAAATGTGTTGTACCGCAAATCCAGGGTTAATATATGATTCTGTATCAAAAGTATGTGTACTAAATACTAGCACAACATTAGATTCTTCGGCTACAGGTACTACTACAGATACTACAAGTACTACTACTGATACTACTAGTACAGATACAACTACTAGTACTACAGAATCAATGAAAAATATGAACTCATTATTACGTCCTACAGCATATCAAAATTGGTAATCTAGTATTTAGTAATTATTCAAATCATATATTTTAAAATCTAATTATAATACAAATACTAGATGGATCAATTATTATCAAGCGTAATGAATTCCCAAACAACTACTTCAAATCCAAGCACATCCAATGTAAATAATCTTTTGAGTAAACAAATGGAGACAAATAGCAGTATTAATAGTTTAATTGATAATGCTACAAAGTTAATAATGTGTCCACCGGGTTCCGCTTGTGAGAAAGAAAATGTTAGTGCGGAATTGAATAGAGAATTACAAGCTGCTATAATAAATGAACAAGTTGCTCCTTTACGTCTTGCTAATGCTAAGAGATATTACTATACTTACACTCAAGGAAAAAGCAGTTATAATGGTATGCTTGAAAAAGAATTACAAGAAAAAAGTCGTTTAATTACCAAGCAAATAGGAGATAAATTTATTGAAGAGGTAAAAAATGCCGTAACAATGAATATGTTTTTTAATACAGCACAGCTTAACTCTGAAAACACTGTAGAATTATACAATGAATATGTAAAGAAGAATGCTGAAATGGCTAAAATAATTGATAGTTCACGTGGTGATGTACTAACAAATGATAGGAAAACCTATTATGAAACAGAAGCAATGGAGAATTTGAAAATGTGGTACATGCTAATTATTAGCATTTATTGGATATTAGTAGTAACCTTTATTTTATCCATATTTTTCTCAACAAGCACTATGTCTCGAACAAAGCAGATTATTTTAGTTGTCCTGCTTATACTGTATCCATTTATAATACACAAAGTAGTAGTATATTTTTATAATTTATTTAGTACAACAATTCAAAATACAGAGACCAATATTTATATGGATCTTTAAATTTAATGAAATAAAAAACTATCAAATAAAAAACTATCAAATATTTGATAGATTTTTATTTGTTTTTATAATCATAGAATATCTAATTTATTCTATTTATTTTAATTATTCTATCTCATCCATATCATCTCCTGTCTCATCTTCCTTGATCATAATATTACTCCATTTATTAGTAGCCAGATTTCTGTTGCCAAATTTCTTATTCATTATTTCCTCCAATTCAGACAACTTAGGAGGCTTTCGGTTTCCGTGATTAACCTGGAACCACTCTTTGAACACGACATTCAATGATTGTTTACCAACTGTTTTACCAGGAGCCTTAACAATCTTCTCAATAATGAAACCAGAAATACAATCTTGACTCTGTCTGTATTTTCCAGAAGCAGCAACAACCTCAGGACAATCAATGACTTCACCCTCAGTTTCAAATGCGCGCTTTACTAGCATACTGACAAATACCGGTGCCCACTTCGGTAACTTCTCTTTAAGACCCTTGTCTTTTGGAAACACATACTGTGTATCATCTGTATGTGTCTCGCCTTCCGATACGAATTTAGCAACGAAATCATTGAGCTTCATTCTGCGCCAAGTACCGTCATCATTACTCTTAACATCAAACAGTGCGTTTGTACATACAACTAGACTGAATTGCGGCTCAAATATTTCGCTATCCGAATACAATGCTCTGGCTTGAATCGGGTCACCACCAGTCAGCTCCTTCAAAATACCTTCATTAATAACAGCATCTTTTGACGGCTCTTGCATCACCGCATAACGAACACCCTTTAGCTGAATAATCTCTGACGAAGTGCCTCCAATTGTGCCACGTTTTTCCGTCACCAATGTAATCGGAACAGTGCCCTTATATTCACCGAGCGCCTGAGACATTAAATCCGTCAAAATTGATTTACCATTTGAGCCGCTACCACGATAAATATTGAATGCGTGTTCCTTCTTCGCGCCAATCAAACTCGCCGACAAATGATCCCACATATATCTACACAATCCTTCCTGAGGAAATAATTGCTTCATAAATGTAGTGATTTCTTGAGATATTTCTTTGGATTCGTCTAGATTATAAGGAATATAAGGAATACCAGTTGTTTTTGTGATGTAATCCTGAGGATATCCCTGACGGAATGACTTGGTTCTAAAATCAATTACACCATTTGAGAAACACAACAAATACTTGTTAGCATCCATATTCTTGATAAAGTCCTTGTCAAAGAATATTTCCATTGCCTCACGCATAATGTTATTCTTGTCATTTGTCTTCTTCAACTTAATACAAACTTCTGCGATCTTTTTGACTTTGCGTTGCATCTTCTCGTGAACGTCATTGTTCGTCTCGTAGTTCTGTAAATCAGACATATATTGGCTTTGCTTCTCAGAATATAAAGCAAACATATCACGAGAAATCGCAAGACGCAAACTTTGACCCTCATCTTTCTCCCATCTGTGACGCTTGAATGTATACCATTTTTTATTTGTAATGCTACTACAAACATACTTGTCCTTAAACATATGATACAAAACCATCGCATAATCAAAGTCCGCTGCGTCAAAGATTGTCTCTTCAATGTAATAATCAATAGTAGTTCGTTTCACTTTTTCATATTCTTCATATGCGTCCTGTTTTGCCCAGTACATAATTGACCGCTTAGTGACGCCATCCGGTCGTTTGTTAAATTGGTATTTCCAAGTCTGATATAATGAAGGGATTGAAGCATAATCAAAATCAGACGCCTTACTTCTCAACATAATCCACGATAAGAATAGTCGTTCATCAGTGTGCTTCAAAGCAAACGCAACTTGCCGATTCAATACGTGAGAACCCGGTCTATAATACTTCTCAGGTAGAATCTGAGTGTAATCATGAATCTCGCGAATATGCTGTTCGTTAATTCGCAAACTATTGATAATATTATCCATTGCTTTTTTCAGCATTTCCATATTTGAAATATCAGCAAGTTGAATATTAGAGTCATCTTCTTCCTCCAATACCAAATTCACTTTCCCCTTGCTACCGGATTTTTTCATTTTGCTCGGCTGGCTTTCTTGGCGTTTTTTATATTCAACCGCAATCTTAGGATTCACTTCAAAATGTTGATGCTTATCATATTGTGCTGACAATAAACAAAGATCCTTGGATAACTCAAATTCCTTTACATTCTTTGGAATTGTCATAAATTCGTTATCTTGTTTATCAATTTCAGCGGTCAGAAAGTAAGACAATTTGTATGCGTCGTGTCCCGGCTTTTGCGATCCATACATTTGCCAATTTACACAGCCCTTACTAATACCCTCATCTAATACATCTTCCCAACCATTTGTTAGTGGTAGTTCCCAAATATCGGCTAATTTCTTTAATATTCTCTCACGTAACATAAGTTGTAAAGTATTGTCCATCTGAATTCCAATAATCATATGAATCCCATCTTTTGTCAAATTCTTTTCCGCAACCCTATTTACAGTTGGCTTCTCCATAACAAATATAGGAAATGGTTTGCCTTCCTCAAAAACAAAGAACTCCTTAAGTTCCTCCAAATAAAGTTGAATCATATCCTGTATGTGTTCTTGAGTATGTTGTCTTTTTGTAACGCTAACATCATAACGAAAATCAAAATCAACTAATAAAGGTCCCGCACCATTAAGTTGTTTTTCCGTTAAATATTCTTTTCGTCCCTTTACAAAAACGTGCTCGTAATACAGTTTGTAGAATAATGGTAACTCATCGGTGCTTATATTGAATGAACCTCCGTAAATATTCAGATCAGGGCTGCCGATTCTTGTATGAGTAATCTCCTTATCTGCTGCTGTGTTTTGAATATTCTTAGCATTATGCTTTGTAAGGAAATCGGATAAATCTGTGTAATGTGATGTTGTTGCCATTGTTATCATTATTATAATATAACATTATTTTTCTATTTCCTTTTCCTTTCAATTTTATTTTATTGTTAATACTTGTATTTGTTAGTTCGTTACGAATAATGAAGCTAAAAATGAGGTGGTAAAAAATAAAATGATAAGAATAACATATTTTAAATAATAATATAGATACAATTTAATATTATTATATAATTCAAAGAATATGTCCGATACCAAAGTTATTACAAAGGATACAATTAAACGTCTACTTGCTGACGTGAAATATGTATTTAAAAATCCATTAACAGACAATGGAATTTATTATTGTCACGATGAAGAAGATATTTTGAAGGGATATGCGATGATTGCGGGTCCAGAAGACACACCCTATTTTGGAGGCTATTATTTCTTTGAATTGGCATACCCAACCGATTATCCATTTGCGCCGCCAAAAGTTAAATATATGACAAATGATGGATTAACACGTTTCAATCCAAATTTGTATAAATGTGGCAAAGTTTGTGTTTCCATTTTGAATACTTGGAGTGGCGACAAATGGTCCGCGTGTCAGACCATCAATAGTGTTTTATTAACCTTGTGTTCACTATTAAACGACACTCCATTATTGAATGAACCAGGAGTAACAAAGTTACATAAAGATTATGTGCCTTACAATAAAATCATAGAATATGTTAATATTGATTTTGCTATTTGTGAATTATTAGATAGGTCAAAAAACAGAATCCCGAGTCAGTTTGTTTCATTTTATCCATTTATGAAGGAATTATTTCTTAAAAATTATGAAAAATTGACTGCGATTGTAGACGGAAAGACTGGTATTGAAGAGCAATATTATGTTCAAATTTATCAGATGTCAACGCGAGCCAATTATAATTTATTAAAGGCAAAATTGTTGATGATGAAGGAGATTGTAAGTATATAAATAAAATAAAATTGAAATAAATAAAATAAACATATAAATACAATATAATATCTATATATAAAGCAAAAAATGCACTTCTGTTCCAAATGTCAAAATATGTATTACATTAGTATTGATCCTAATGACCCCAATAAGTTGGTTTATTACTGTCGTAATTGCGGTAACCAAGACGAGACAATTTCGGTCTCAAATGTAACCGTATCAAAAGTCCAATTGAAGAAGTCAGAGCAGGAGTTTAGTCATATTATTAACAAGTATACGAAGTTGGACCCGACTTTGCCGCGAATTAACACAATTTTGTGCCCTAACGCGGCTTGCGAAACAAACACTAAGGATGCGGAGCGAGAGATTATTTATATTCGGTATGATGATGTAAATATGAAGTATGTTTATTTGTGCTGTACTTGCGACACGGTTTGGAAGACGGAGGAAAATAAATAAGTCAATAAATTAAAAAGAATAAAAGAATAAAATTATAATAAATGGGATTTAGTTGTTCAATACAAGTATTTTTTTCAATAAAATAAAATTGAAAATAATAAATTAAAAGTATCTATAGTTATAATAATAGAAAGATGAGTGCTGAACACGACAATTATTTTGGTGGAGCTGATGATGAAGAATTAATAGGAGGCGGGTCTGAGTCTGACAGTGATTCAGATTCAAGTTCTGAAACTAGTTCTGATAATGATGCTGATGTTGGTCTATTAGAAGAAGATGAAGAAGTAGTAGATGAAGTTGTTTCAGATGAAGACGAAGATGAAGACGACGATAGTGATTTAGATGGTGGTCAATCTGGAGGCGGACGTGATGATGATGATGATCGTGATGAACTAGTAGCAGATGAAGAAGAGAAAGTCACGAAATCTGGAAAGAAAATTAAGAAGATTCCGGCAAAGAAGATTGTGAAAAAGGCATTTGAGAATGAACTATCAGATGATGAAGATGAGGATGACGAGGGTGAAATGTATTTGAAGAAGTTTGACAGAGAAGTTAATGAGAATTATATTGCAAATAATCACCCAGAATGTATGATGCAAAATTATGATGAGATTCTGGCAATGACAACGGTTGTAAGAGATGAAAACAATATAATTATAGATGACCTTCACAGGACAAACCCGTTCCTAACAAAATATGAGAGGGCTCGTATTTTAGGTCAGCGTGCCAAGCAAATAGAGAC